>Ga0070674_100000002_pt1 | contig 271088 bp, 280 predicted proteins | sample KBSM33metaG_FD_65344 | JGI IMG/M metagenome (GOLD analysis project Ga0070674, IMG submission 65344) | Miscanthus rhizosphere microbial communities from Kellogg Biological Station, Michigan, USA - KBS M3-3 metaG | ecosystem: Host-associated > Plants > Roots > Rhizosphere > Soil ... | reverse complement strand
TCGCCACGGGCGGCGCGCCATCCGCGATCACCACCGCCGAGCTCAACGGCGACGGAGTCCCAGATCTCCTCGTTGCCAACCACGACGACGACACCGCCTCGGTTCTGCTCAACAGCACCGCGCCGGGAGCGTCGACCCCCAGCTTCGCGGCGCAGCAAGCCTTCGCCACGGGTGACGGCCCGACCTCCGTCACCGCCTCCGACCTCAACGGCGATGGAGGCCCCGACGTCGTTGCCGCAGATGGCGGCTCTGACGAGATCTCGGCGCTGCTCAACACCCAGTACGCCGCGTCGGTCAGCCCCGAGAGCGTGACCGGCACGATCCATTACGCGATTCCGCAGGCGACGCTCAGCCCAGCCCCGCTCGCCTTCGGAGAACAGGTTGCGGGGACCATCGCGAGCAAGACGGAGACCGTCTCCAATACCGGCGGCGCTGAACTTGCGATCGAAGGCATCGCGATCGAAGGTGCTGATGCGGCCAGGTTCAGCCAGCAGAACTCCTGTCCGCCGACGCTGGCCCTGGGTGCGAGCTGCTCTATCGGCGTCACCTTCGCTCCGAACGCCGCCGCGGTGGCTAGTGCCGCGCTCGCCATTACGACCAACGCCCCCACCAGTCCTGACAGGGTGGCGCTCTCGGGCACTGGCACCAAGGGTCCACCCCCACCCAACCACACGTTGTCCGTCACGCTCACCGGGGGAGGGAAGGGCAGCGTCAACGGTGATGCTGGTGCGATCTCGTGTCCGTCCACCTGTTCTCATGCTTATGCGAATGGCACGTCCGTAACATTGACCGCCATCCCCGCGCCTGGCTCGAGGTTCGCCGGCTGGTCGGGAGGTGGCTGCACCGGCGCTCGCACCTGTCAACTGACGATCGGTGCCGACACGACGCTGAGCGCGAGCTTCGAGAAGGTCCCGCCCAGCCCCTCGCATCCCCACATCCTCGTTTCCTATCGCCAGGAAGGCGGGATCGGGGGTCCGAGGCCAGCCCTCGACGTATCCCGGAACCGCAAGGCGAGAGTGACCCTGAGGCGGTGCACGGCGAAGTTCGAGCTGCGCCCCAGAGCCTGGAGAAAGCTTCGGGCGGCGCTCAGAAGCGCCCACCTTCACGCCATCTCGGGCGACTACCCGGCGCCCAAAGGCTCTGCCGACGTGATCACCTACGTAATCAAGGCCAGCGGTGAGGTGGTGCGGATCGCCCCCGCTCCGCAGCCGAAAAATGAAGAAGTGATGCGGCACTTGGAACCGCTGCTCAAAGTGCTTGACAGGATGGTGTCTGCAGGCGAGCGGCGAATGCCTCCGTCGTGCAAGCGCAGCCGCTAATCGACGTATCTTGAGTTAACGCCTCCGTTTGCATTGGCCGCACAGCCATATATCGTCATAGCCGGACTACGAGACCCGTCATCTCGTCCGGTGTCAGTCTGGCCTGACTGTCATTTCGTTTGGCTGGGTCGCCGAGAGCACCTACGGGACGCGCCGCCGCTAGGTCGGCGTTAAGCCGCAGCCGACGACGCCGAGGGCGCTTGCGGCTCCTCCAACCTGAACGCTTCCGAGACTCGCTTGGCGGCGTCCTCGCGATCAACAAAGGCGAGATAGCGCCGGGTCGTCGTCAGGTCGGCGTGGCCCATCCACTCCATGACCTCGCGCGAGTCGGCGTGGCGGATCACGGTGCTGCCGAAAGTGTGACGCAGATTGTGGAAGCGGAAGTCCTGCCGCACGCCTGCCGCCCTCAGCGCGGCGCGGTAGCGCTCCTTCAAGGACTTGTAGCCGACGTGCCGACCGCGCAGCGTGCAGAAGACGAGATCGTCGTCGGTGGTGTAGTGGTCGCGCTGGCCGAGGCGCGCGAGCCGTTCGGCGACCTCCTCGGCCATCGGGACCGCTCGCTCGGTCCCGCCCTTCGGCGTCGTCGTCTCGCCCTGGGTCCAGTTCTCGCGGACGTGGATCGTGCGCCGCGTGAAATCCATGTCGCGCCAGCGCAGAGCGAGCAGCTCGCCCATCCGCAGACCAGCGAAGGCGGCGGTGTGGAAGATCGCGGCGTCCTGCTCCGAGTCCGCCGCTCTGACAAGCGCCATAACCTCCTCCGGGCGCAATACGTCGATCTTGGCCGCTCGCCGGACACGCGGGCGCTCGACCAGATCGGCAGGGTTGCGAGACAGGCCGTAGACCTTCATCGCCCGCTTGAAGATCGAGCCGAGGCAGACGAGGTACTTCTGGCGCGTCCTGTTGGACCCGCCGTAGCCGTTGATCCAGAGGTCGATGTCCTCAGTCGTAATCGTCTCGATCTTGCTCTTACCGAACTCGCGGTCGAGGACGCGGACCATGTTGCGGTAGTCGCGCATCGTGGACGGCTTGCAGTCGCGGACGTTCTCGCAGTAGGCGAGCCACTCGGCCGTCGCGTCCGTGAGGGTCTTGCCGGTCTTGACCATCCCCGGCAACGAGCCGTCCCGCGCCTGGCGCAGCAGCTCGTCCAAGTGCGCCTGGGCCTTGCCTTTCGTGAAGTAGCCATCGGGCGGGGTGGTCTTCTCAGTCCAAGCCAACCCGAGTCGCTTCTTCTGCTGCCGACCGTCTGGCAACCGGAACTTGGCGTACCAGACAACCCCGCGCTTCCCCTTGCGCTTGAAGACGTGGCCGGAGATCGGGCGAGGCGCTGGCTGTCGCATCGGTCTGGCTCTGTAAAGCGCTTTTCGTAGTGGGGCGGGAAGGACTCGAACCTTCGACCGACGGATTATGAGTCCGCTGCTCTGACCAACTGAGCTACCGCCCCTCGGGGCGAGGGTAGCGTGCGGCGGCGGGATGGGGTGACGCTAGGCGCTGAAGAGCTGGGCGAGGGAGCGGCCGACGTCGGGGGGCTCCTCCTTGCCGTCCGCGGCTGCGGCGGCACCCTCGCAGAGGGCCTTGGCGGCGTCGGCGATCTGGTGGGAGCGGCCGCCGCGCAGGATGCCGGTTTTCTTCGCCTCGGCGAGGTCGGATTCCATCAGGCCGGCCAGCTCGGCAAGGCGGCGCAGGCCGACGGCGCCGGCGGTGCCCTTGAGGGCGTGGGTTTCGGCGCGCAGGGTCTCGAAATCGTTGGTCTCGGTGGCGAGACCGGCGGCGATCACGTCGCAGCGCCGCTTCGCCTCCTCGGCGAAGGACTTGAGCAGCTCCGGGTCCGGGGCGGTCGTCTCGCTCATTCGCCGATCAATTCCTCAACGGTCTTAGTCAGGAGGTCGACGCCGAAGGCCCCCTCGATCTCGGCCTGGATCACGCCGCGACGGTCTATTGCGAACAACCACGGCTCGCTCGGCAGGTGGAAGGCTCGCACCTGCGGCCGGGCACCCTTGCCGGGATCGTTGTCGTTGTAGATCTCCATATGGATGAACGCGGCCTTGTCGCCGTACTGGTCTTTGACCTGCTCGGCCACGTCGACGACCGGTCCGCATACCCGACTCTGGCAGAACTGGGGGGTCGCAAACAAGAGCACGATCGGTTCTTTTCCCAGAGCGTCCGCGTAGTCGACGCGGTTCTGGGTGTCCGGTGGCACGCGGGTGGTGATCTTCGCCAGGTCGCCGCCAACGTCGTCCGGGGTCGGCGTGTGGATAAGTGGCGCCCTCTGCCCCACCTGGGGGACGTCTTCGTATTCGCCGACCGTGGCGCTCGGCAGCAGCGTCGCCGTGGTCTCACCGTCCTGCTTGACCAGCGCCGCGATCCGCCACTCGCCGTCGCTGGGAAAGTCGATCTCGGTCGTGTACACGGAGGTGGCCGCGTCGGGGTCGCTGCTCGTCGTCTGCGCCCGGTAGGCGGGCCTGGTCTCGAGGCTTTCCAGCGCCGCCGGGTAGGGGCCCGACGCCGGCGCTTCCAGTGCCTGGGTGCGCGCCTGCGCCACCGATCCCTTCTTGTGCTCAGTGTCGCTATTGGCCCCCCCTTTACCGCTCGCCTTCGGCACCTTCGCCACGTAGAGCGCGACTTCGGCGCCCGCGACCTGCGTACGGTCGCTTTCGAAGACGCCGAACGGATAGCGGTTCACTCCCCTGTGGAAGACCAGCGCCGCCGGGGAGACGACCAGTTCGGAGTGCCCCGAGGTCTCTTTGACGATTTCGCCCAGAGTCTTCCCCGCCGCTGCCGGAAAGGCGCTTTTTGACGGCGCCGGCTGGTTCTGCGCCGCCGCAGTCGAGGAATCCGAGGAATCCGAGCCGCCGCAGCCGGCGACCGCGGCCGCGGCAAGCGCGCAGGCGAAAGCGCATGTGACTCGGCACAAAGTCAAGGCGGCGCATCTTATTGGGCGGCGTATAGGGTGCGCGCCAGAGAAGGCGAGCACGGAGGAGGGCGCGTTGGCTGACAGAGCGGCACTGATCACCGGAGCCTCGAGTGGGATCGGGCTGGCGATCGCCCGCACGCTCGGTGAAGAGGGTTACGCGCTGACCGTCTCCGCCCGGCGGCCGGAGAAGCTCGAGGCCGCCGCCGAGGTGCTGCGCGGCGACGGCATCGAGGCGTTGAGCGTGCCCGCCAACATGGCCGACGAGGAGGACGTGGTCGGAGTGTTCGCCAAGCACCGTGAAGCCTACGGGCGGCTCGACGTGCTGGTCAACAACGCCGGCGTCGGGATCGGGGCGCCGATGGAGGAGATCCAGACCAAGTACCTCGACATGCAGCTTGCGGTCAACCTGCGGGCGCTGGTGATCGGCACCCGCGAGGGCCTGCCGATGCTGCGCGAGGCGGGCGCCGAGCACGGCAAGGCACTGATCGTCAACACCGCCTCGATCGCCGGCAAGGCCGGCCAGGCCTGGCTCTCGGTCTATGCCGCGACCAAGGGCGCGGTGATCAACTTCACCCAATCGACCCACCGCGAGGTGGGCAACGCGGGCATCCAGTGCACGGCGTTGGCGCCGGGCTTCGTCGACACGCCGATGACCGAGTTCGCCAAGGGGCAGGTTCCGGGAGAGGAGATGATCCGGCCCGAGGACATAGGCGAGGCGGTCCGCTTCCTGCTGCGGACCTCGCCCAACTGCCACGTGCCGGAGATTGTCTTCATGCGACCAGGTGAGGGCCTCGACACCCCTTGACGGGCCCAAATGCGCTTTCTCGTCGCTGCCTTCGGTGACCCCGGACACGTCTTTCCCGCGATAGCCCTGGGGCAGGCGCTTGCGGGGCGCGGCCATGAGGTGACGATCGAGACCTGGGAGGAGCGGCGCGCCGCGGTCGAGGGCGCCGGCTTGGGCTTTGCCGCCGCCGAGGAATACCGCATGTTCCCGCCGCCGGACCCCGACTCGGAGGAGGGCGCCCACGCAGCCGAGGCGGCGCGGGCGCTGCTACCGCTGCTGGACGGGATGCGCCCCCACGCCGTCGTCAGCGACATCCTCACCCTCGCCCCGGCGCTGGCGGCGGAGGTGGCGGGCGTGCCGCGGGCGACGCTGATCCCCCACATTTACCCTGTGGTCGAGCCGGGGTTGCCGTTCTTCGCAGTCGGCCTGCGGCCGCCGCGCACGCCGCTTGGGCGGGCAGTCTGGCAGGCAGGACAGCGGGCGCTCGACGTCGGCCTCGAGCAGGGCCGCCGCGACCTCAACCGCCAGCGGTCGCGGCTCGGGCTGCCGCCAACCGAGCGCTTCCACGGTGGCATCAGCGCCGACCTCGCCCTGGTCGGCACCTTCCCCCAGCTCGAGTACCCGCGCCACTGGCCGGCTGGCGTCGAGGTCACCGGGCCGATGAGCTTCGAGGTCCCCCACCCCGAGATCGAGCTGCCCCCTGGGGATGAGCCGCTGGTGCTGGTCGCGCCGAGCACCGCCCATGACTCGCGCAACCACCTGGTGCGCACCGCGCTGGCGGCCCTGGCGGACGAGCCGGTGCGGGTGGTCGCAACGACGAACCGGGTGGTGCCCCAACGCCCGATCGAGGTCCCTGGCAACGCGATCCTGGTCGATTGGCTCAGCTACAGCCAACTGATGCCGGCCGCCTCGCTGGTCGTCTCCCACGGCGGCCACGGCACCGTTGCCCGCGCCCTCGCCGCCGGCACGCCGCTCTTGATCAGCCCCTTCATCGGCGACATGAGCGAGACCGCGATGCGGGTCGGCTGGGCGAAGGCCGGCCTCTCCCTTCCCTGGCGCCTATGTCGCCCCGCCCCGCTGCGCTGGGCCGCCCGCCGGATCCTCGACGACCCCTCGTTCGTAACCCGTGCGGGCGAGCTGGCCGCTTGGGCCACGCGCAACGACGGCGCCGCGCGTGGCGCCGAGCTGGTCGAGCGCTTAGCGCAAAGCCGCGCCTGCGCCTGAGAGAGCTCCGGGGGTGGGACTCGAACCCACAACAACTCGGTTAACAGCCGAGTGCTCTACCGATTGAGCTACCCCGGATCGGCAGGGAGGAATTTAGCGACTGGGGCCGGTTCTAACCGCCGACGCGCTCGGCGTGGGCTATGCGCTCGACCAGGGCGGCGCGCTCGCGGCTGAGGGCGGCGCGCCGCTCGTAGTCGTCGGCCTCGCCGGCGGCGGCGATCTCGGACTCGAGGCGGCGCTGCTCGAGCAGCAGGTAGTTGAGCTCCATCGCCTCGGCCGAAGCGGGCTCCTCGTGGGCGAGGATGACCAGCTCGGCGATCAGGCCGGAGAGCTCCTCGTCACCCCGGGGCAGGTTCGAAGCGGGGTCCTCAGGATGTTCGCGCAGCCAGGCCGCAGCGCGGGCGCCGCTGTCAGAGAGATGCTCGCCGGTCAGACGCGCCAAATACTCGCTGCCCTCGTCGGGCATCGCGATGCACATCGCCAGCAGCGCCCGCTCGCGCCGCTCGCGCGAAGTCAACTCTCCCCCCCGGCGTACGCGGGGGGCCTGCCGGGCGTCGCCCGGCGGCGGCTGCGCGGGGCCGCCGCTGGTCGGCTGCGCCGCCGTCACCCTCCCCATCACCAGCGCCGGCTCGAGGTCGAGCTGGCCGGCGACCCGCCGGACCAAGTCGTCGCGGCTCGCCGTCTCCCCCATCCCGGCGAGGATCGGCGCGATCTCGCCCAGCGCCCGGTCGCGCTCGGCCGGCGACCCGGGGTCGGTCCGCTCCAGCACCAGCCCGACCTGGAAGGCGGATAGCTCCAGCGCCTCACCGACAAGCGCACGGAAGCGCTCCGCGCCTCCATCCCCGGCCATCATCTCCGCCGGATCCTCGCCCGCCGGCATCGCCGCCACCCGCAACCGCACCCGCCGCCCGGCGGCCACCCGCTGTGCCCGCAGCATCGCCTCCTGGCCCGCCGCGTCGGCGTCGAGCGCCAGCACCACCTCGTCGACCATCCCAGAGAGCGCCGCCACCTGCTCCTCGGTAATCGCCGTGCCCATCACCCCGATCGCCTCGCCGACGCCCGCCTGGCTCAGCGCCAAGACGTCGGTGTACCCCTCGACCACAACCGCCCGCCCCGCCTTGGCGATCGCCTCCTTGGCGAGGTCGATCCCATAGAGCATGCGGCTCTTGTGGAAGAAGTCGGTCTCGGCCGTGTTGACGTACTTCGCCCCCTGATCGGAGCGCATCGCCCGGCCGCCGAAGCCGACCGCGCGGCCGCGCCGGTCGCGAATCGGGAACATGATCCGCTCGCGGAAGCGGTCGTACTCGCCCCCGCCCCGCCCCCGCTGCGCCAGGCCGACCGCGCGCAGCTCCTCGACCGAAAAGCCGGCCCGCTGGCCGCGGATCAGCACCGTGTCCCAGGCGCTCGGCGCGTAGCCGACCCCGAACGCACGCAGCGTCTCCTCGCCCAGCCCGCGCCCTGCCAGGTACTCGCGCGCCTTCGCTGCCTCGGGCGCGTCCCAGAGGAAGTTGGCGTAGAAGGCGGCGACCCTGTCGAGCAAGTCGCCCAGCCGGCGCCGCTGGAGGCGCCGCGCCTCTGCCTGGGGGTCCTCGCGCTCGCGCTGCAGCTCGACCCCGTAGCGCTCGGCCAGTAACTCGACCGCCTCGGCGAAGCCCAACCCCTCCTTCTCTTCGACGAACTTGATCGTGTCGCCACCGACCCCGCAGCCGAAGCAGTGGTAGAGCTTCTCCTGCGCGTCGACCGAGAACGAGGGCGTGCGCTCCTCGTGGAAGGGACAGAGGCCGACCCAGCGCGCTCCCTGGCGGCGCAGGTCGGTGTGAGCCGAGATCACCTCGACGATGTCAGCCGCCTGCTTGACCCGCTCCAGGCTCTCCTCGGAGATCAGTGCCACCGGAAGCGCGCCTCCTCGGGCACGGTCAGCTTGGCGAAGCGGGCGATGCAGTAGCGGTCGGTCATCCCGGCGATGTAGTCGGCGACCCGCTGGCACTCGCTCGTGCTGGGCTCCCCCGCGGGCACCTCCTCCAGGTTCTCCCGGTAGTGGTCAAAGAGGCCGCGAATCGCGCCGTGGACCCGCTCCTGTTCGCGTCGCGCCGCCTCGCCCAGATAGACCCGCTCGAACATGAACTTGCGCAGCCGCAACATCGCCCTGCCGACCTCTTCGCTCTGGACGACGTCGCCGACCTCGGCCGACTGCCTAACGATGTCGCGTACCAGCGTGTCGATCCGTGCCGAGCCGGTCGGGCCGAGCAGGTTGATCTCCTCCGAGGGGAGGTCGTCCGGGCGCAGGATGCCGGCCCGCAGGGCGTCGTCGATGTCGTGGTTGATGTAGGCGACGCGGTCGACCAGCTTGACGATCCGCCCCTCCAGCGTCGTCGGGCGGCCTGAGCCGGTGTGGTTGAGGATGCCGTCGCGCACCTGCTCGGTCAGGTTCAGCCCCTGCCCGTCGCGCTCGAGCACGTCGACTACCCGCAGCGAGTGGACGTTGTGGCGGAAGCCGCTGCCGCAGCGCTCGCGCAGGGCCGCGTCGAGCGCCGCCTCGCCGGTGTGGCCGAAGGGCGGGTGGCCGAGGTCGTGACCGAGTCCGATCGCCTCGGTCAGGTCCTCGTTCAGGCCGAGTGCCCGCGCCACCGTGCGGGCGATCCCGCAGGCCTCAAGGGTGTGGGTGAGGCGGGTCCGGTAGTGGTCGCCTTCGGGGGCGATGAAGACCTGGGTCTTGTGCTTCAGGCGACGGAAGGCCTTGGAGTGGACGATGCGGTCGCGGTCGCGCTGAAAGGGCGTCCGCAGCGGGCTGTCGGCCTCCTCGCGGCGGCGTCGCGCCGGATAGGACTGGGTGCCGAGGTCGGAGAGGAACTCGGCCTCCCAGGCCCTGACGCGATCCTCCAGAGTGGCGGTTACCTGCACAGCATCGATCCTAGGGCCTGGCTCAGGCCGCGGAGCGGAGCTGAACGTGTGCGTGATGCTCGAGCGTCTCGCCGATCGCCCGTTCGGCCTGGCGCAGCGCCCCCTCGCTCGCCGGCGGCGCCTCGGCCAGCGGCTCGGCGACCGCCGCAACCATGAACCCATGCGCCTCTTCGGAGAGCGGAAAGGCACCCGCTTCGCAGGCGGCGCAGACGACGCCTCCTGCGGCGCCGGAGAAGCCGACCAGGTGGTCGGCTTCTCCGCAGCGCGCACAGGCCGCCAGCTCCGGCGAGAAGCCCGCGGCAAGCGCCAGCTTGAGGCGGAAGGCGAGCGCCGTCTCGAGCGACGCCGCCGCGGGCACCGCCTGGTCGTCGAGCAGCGCTAGGTAGCGGCAGAGAAGGTTGTAGGCGGGCGGGTTGGGCTCGGCCGAATCGAGTAAGCGCAGCACCGCGTCGCAGCCACGCGCCGCCGCCCCGAGCGCCGCGCCCGAAGCTCGCAGTCGCGGATAGCCGTCCACGGTCGAAACGCCGGTGACGGTCAGCAGCTCGCCGCGCCCTTCGTGCAGCAGCATGTCGAGCCGGAAGAAGGGCTCCAACCGCCCGCCGAAGCGCGAGCGCGGCTTGCGCGCCCCCTTGGCGATCGCCCCAACCCGTCCCCGCTTGGCCGAGTAGAGGTGGAGGATTCGGTCGGCCTCGCTGTAGCGGATGCTGCGCAGGACAACCGCCTCCGTCTTCAGCGTGGTGCCGGCCATGAATCGAAGATGACCAAAGGATCGGATGGAGGCTGCGGCGAGGCAGAGGGCGGAGCCGAGCGTGAGGTCAGATGGCGCGGCGCGGCGCACGGCGGCGCCGTCGCGGCCGGCGCCGTAGCTTCACCTGGCAATCCGGGCAGAAGTAGGTCGAGCGCCCGCCGACGACGATCCGCTCGATCGTGCCGCCGCAGCGCGGGCAGGCCTCCCCCGCGCGCGTGTGGACCAGGAACTCGTCCTGCATCCGTCCCTTCTCGCCGCGACCGTCGCGGTAGTCGTCGATCGACGCCCCGCCGCCATCGATCCCGGCCTCGAGCGCGGCGACCACCCCGTCGCGCAACGCCTCTAGGTGCTCGGCCTTCATCGAGCCTGCCGGCGAGAGCGGGTGCAGGGCGGCGCGGAAGAGTGCCTCGTCGGCATAGATGTTGCCGACCCCGGCGATCCCTTTCTGGTCGAGCAGGAACGACTTCAACGGCGCGGTGCGGCCGGCGGCGATCTCGCCCAAAAGCTCCGGGGTGAAGTCCGTGGAGAGTGGCTCGACCCCGAGCCGGGCGAAGCGCCCGGCGAGGTCGGCATCGTCGATGAGGAAGGCCTCGCCGAAGCGACGCGGGTCGGTGAACCAGACCTCGCGCCCGTCGTCGAGCGTGAAGCGGGCTCGCAAATGGCGTTCCTCGGTCGAGCGCTCGTTCTCGTACAGCCGCCGCCCCTCGGAGGGATCGATCGCCTCCCCGCCCGGCTCGACCAGCACCAGGTTGCCGGTCATCCGCAGGTGCATCACCAGCGTCTGCCCGCCGTCGAGGCCGAGCAGCAGGTACTTGCCGCGCCGCCCCAGACCCCTGATCGTGCGCCCCTTGACGACGGCGCTCAGCTCCGCGGGCGCGACCGGGCGGGACCAGCGCGGGTCGTAGACCTCCAGCCGCTCGATCCGGCGCCCTTCCAGCTCCGGCTCGAGCTGGCGACAAACGGTCTCGACCTCGGGCAGCTCGGGCACCGCCCGGTTCTATCAAGCGCCTGGCGCCTTGTTCACGTATAGCGTGAGAAAGGCGCCAGGGCGCCTACTCGACTGCCCGCGGGTGCGCCCTGAAGTAGACGTCCTTCAGCTGCTGGCCGGAGAGGTGGGTGTACATCTGCGTGGTGGCGATATCAGCGTGGCCGAGCATCTCCTGCACGGCCCGCAGGTCACAGCCGCCGGCAAGCAGATGGGTGGCGAAGCTGTGGCGCAGAGTGTGTGGGCTCATCTGCCCGGCGAGGCCGGCCTCGCGGGCGTGGCGCTGGACGATCTTGTAGAGGCCCTGGCGGCTGAGCGGCCCGCCGCGGAAGTTGACGAACAGCTTCGGCTCGTGGCGCTCGCCGACCAGCTTGGGGCGGCCACCTCGCAGGTAGGCGGAAATCGCGGCGACCGCCTTCCGCCCGAGCGGCACCAGCCGCTCCTTCGAACCCTTGCCCCGCGCCCGCAGGAACCCCTCCTTGAGGTCGACGTCGGCGAGCTCAAGCCCGATCGCCTCCGAGGCCCGCAGACCGCAGGCGTACATCGTCTCCAGCAGGGCCCGGTCGCGCAGGGCGGTCGGCTCCGCCCCGCGCGGCGCCGCCAGCAGCTTCTGCACCTCGGAGTAGTTGAGCACCTGGGGCAGCTTCTTCGCCCGGCGCGGCGCGCTCAGCGCCGCCGTCGGGTCGTCGCCGATCAGCTCGTCGCGGCGCAGATGCTTGTAGAACGAGCGCAGGCAGGCGGTCTTGCGGTGGACGGTCGCCGCCGAGCAGGCTGGGCGGCCGTTGCCGGTGGCCAGGTCCGCGAGGAAGTCGCCGATGTCGGCAGGCCGCGCCTCGAGTGCATCAAGGCCGTGGCCGGCGAGGAACTCGCCGTACTGGAGCAGGTCGGTGCGGTAGGCGTTGAGCGTGTTGCGCGAGAGCCCGCGCTCCAGCTCAAGGTAGGAGAGGAAGTCGAGGACGAGACCCTCGAAGCGGGTCTCGGCCGCTGAGCGCGGGGCGACGGCGACGGCCATGGCGGGATGGTTCGCCCGGCGCGACGCCATACCTTGGGCCGCAAGAGTCCGTGCGCTCAGGCAAGCGCCGTGGCAAGACAGGCGCCCGCCGCAAGAGGCGCGGCGAAGAAGAGGGGGTCATCTTCGATGCGGCGGCCCATCGTGGTCGCCGGCAGGGCCGTGGCGGCGTAGCCCGCCAGATCGGCGGGTGCTTCCCGGAGTTTGTGGCGCCAGCCGGCGGCCTCGGCGAGCCGCGCGGCCGCTACCGGCTCGCCCGCGGGCACCGCGACCTCGACGCCGGCGAGAAGCATTCGCAAAACGGTCAGCGTGTGGTGGCTGGCGCCGCGGTGCCGCTCGCGAGGGTCAGCGGACGAGAGCCGCGGCGAGAGGAAGGTGCGCAGGCCCAGCGCAAGCGAGGCGTGGGCGTTGTCTAGCGCGGCCATGCCGCCGTGGCCAAGACGGGTGTCGGAGCCGATGATGCCCGGCCCAGGGCCAACCAGCGCCGCGTCCCAGCCGAGCTCGTACGCCGCCGCGTCGAGGGCGCCCGCTACCGAGAGCGCCTCGCGCTCGCCGCCGTAGGCGGGCGCTGCGGTCACGTGGCCGGCGAGCAGGCCGCGCTCGCGCAGCTCGGCGGCGTCGCGGCTGAGCGCGCCCGGCAGGGCACCGCCGGCGGTCTGCACATAACCGACCGTCGCGCTCGCCTGCGCCTGCGCCACCGCCCAGGCTGCGGGTGCGAGATGGCCGTGCATCGGCAGGACGAGGGCCGGCATCGCCCCCGCCGACGATGCCGCAGCGCGAGCGTGCCCGTCGGTCGTTGGCCGCCGGCGTTCGACCGGCTCAACCGCGTGCTGGAGCGAGGTGTAGTTGAGCTTCATCACATGCTCGCCGTCGTCGCCGTCCGCGCGCAGGCCTCGCGTCAGGTTGACGTGGACCACGTCGAAGCCGCCCGAGCCGAGGCCGAGCTCGAGCGCAGCGACGTTGACGACGACCTCGTCGCCCTCACGCATCTCGCCGAGCAGCCCTTCGTCGGCCCAGGCCGGCCGCCGCTCCCCACCTACCTCGACCGTCAGCGGGTCCTCGCCGACGACGACGCCGCGACGCAGTTCCAGCCGCCCGCTCACCCCGCCTCGTCGCCGGCGGCGGCGACGACGCCCTCGCATACCGCGAGCATCGCATCGAGGTTGCGCAGCGGCACGCTCTCCTGCGGCGTGTGGTTGGCCGCGGTGCCGTTGGCGAGCAGCACGCAATCGAAGCCTGCCGCGATCAACGCGTTGGCGTCGCTGCCGCCCCCCGTCGCCGTGCGAACCGGCTTGAGGTCGGCGCGCCGCAATCCCTCCTCGGCCAGTCCCAGAGAGCGCGAGTCGCCGCCGAGCTCGTAGCCGCGGAACAGCTCCTCGACCCGCACGTCGACGTCGCAGCCGTGCTCGCCCGCCCCCCAGGCGCAGGCCTCGGTCAGCTCGCCGGCGACGGCGGCGGCGCGATCGGCGCCGAGGCTGCGCGCCTCGGCGACGATCCGGCAGTGGCCGGGGACGACGTTGCCCGAGGTGCCGCCTTCGATCACGCCGACATTCGCGGTCGTCTCGGCGTCGAGACGGCCCAGTTCCATGCGGGAGACCGCGGCGGCGGCGGCGGCGATCGCGTTGTTGCCGTCCTCCGGGCGGATGCCGGCGTGGGCCTCGACCCCCTCGAAGTCGGCGATCACCCGTTGCTGGGTCGGCGAGCTGACGATCACCTCGCCGATCGCGCTGGCGTGATCGAGGACGAAACCGCACTCGGAGCGCAGCGCGCCGACGTCGAAGGCCTTGGCACCACGTAGGCCCTGCTCCTCGGCGACGGTCAGCAGTAGCTCGATCCCGACCGAAGGCGGCTCCGCCGTGTGCCGCGCTGCCAGCTCCATGAAGACGGCGACGGCGGCCTTATTGTCGGCGCCGAGGATCGTCTCGCCGGCACTGCGAAAGACGCCTTCGTCCTCCACCACCTCGATCTGCCCCTCGTGCGGAACGGTGTCGAGGTGGGCGCAGAACATGATCCAGCGGTCCGAGCGCCCCGGAAGGCGCGCGAGCAGGTTGCCGGCTCCGGCCTGGGCAGGGCCGGCGGCGCCATCCTCGCTCACCTCCATCCCCAGCGCCCGCAGCTCGGCCGCGACGGTGTCGGCTACCTCGCGCTCCTCCCCGGTCGGGCTGCGGATCTCGCAGAGCCGGACGAAGGTCTCGTACAGCCTCTCCACGACGGGACAGGCTAGTGGGCTACGGAGGAATCCTCGCGCGCGGCGATCTCGGCCCCGGCGGCCGGCTCCTCGCCCGCCTGGCGCGCGGCGGCGCCGACGAACTCGCGGAAGAGCGGCTCGGGCCGGTTGGGCCTCGAGTTGAACTCGGGGTGGAACTGGGAAGCGACGAAGAAGGGGTGGTCGGGCAGCTCGATCATCTCGACCAGGCGCTCGTCGGGTGAGGTGCCGCCGCAGACCAGCCCCTCGTCTTCGAGCCGGCGGCGAAGCTGGACGTTGACCTCGTAGCGGTGGCGGTGGCGCTTGTAGATGACCTGCTCGCCGAAGATCTCACGGGCCCGCGAGCCCTCGTGCAGTTTCACCGGGTCGGCCCCGAGCCGCATCGTCCCGCCCATCTCGGAGACCTCCTTCTGCTCGGGCAGCAGGTCGACGACTGGGAACGGCGTCTCGGGATCGAACTCGGCCGAGTTGGCGCCCTCCATGCCGGCCACCGAGCGGGCGAACTCGACCACGGCGATCTGCATGCCGAGGCAGATGCCGAGATAGGGAATCGAGCGTTCGCGGGCGATCCGCGCGGCCGCCACCTTGCCCTCGATGCCGCGCTCGCCGAAGCCGCCCGGGATGAGGATGCCGTCGGCGCCCTCGAGCCGCTCCGGCTCGAAGTTCTCCGAGTCGACCAGCTCGACCTCGACCTCGACGCCGTGATGGAAGCCGCCGTGCTCGAGCGCCTCGATCACCGACTTGTAGGCGTCGGCGAGCTGCACGTACTTGCCGACCAGGGCGATCCGGACCTTGCCCGAGGCGGCGTCGGCGCGGCGGATCATCCCCTCCCACTCGCCCAGGTCGGAGGGCTGCCCCTCCATGCCGAAATGGTCGAGGACGAGGTCGTCGACGCCTTCAGCACGGAAGACGAGCGGCACCTTGTAGATGTTGTCGACGTCGTGGGCGGAGATCACCGCCTCGGTCGGCAGGCTGGCGAAGAGGGCGATCTTGCTGCGGATCTCCCGGTCGAGGCGCCCCTCGGAGCGGCAGACCAGGGCGTGCGGCTGGATGCCGATGCGGCGCAGCTCGTTGACCGAGTGCTGGGTCGGCTTGGTCTTCAGTTCGCCGGCATGGCCGACGTAGGGCACCAGCGTCAGATGGACGAACATGCTGCGCTTCGGGCCGAGGTCGGTGTAGAGCTGGCGGATCGACTCCAGGAAGGGCAACGACTCGATGTCGCCGACGGTGCCGCCGATCTCGGTGATGACGAAGTCGACCGCCTGGGACTCGGCGACGATCAGGATCCGGTTCTTGATCTCGTCGGTGATGTGCGGGATCACCTGCACCGTGGCGCCGAGGTAGTCGCCGCGGCGCTCACGGTTGATCACCGTGTTGTAGACCGAGCCGGCGGTGACGTTGGAGGCACGCGAGGTGTTCTCGTCGGTGAAGCGCTCGTAGTGGCCGAGGTCGAGGTCGGTCTCGGCGCCGTCCTCGGTGACGAAGACCTCGCCGTGCTGGAAGGGGCTCATCGTCCCCGGGTCGACGTTGATGTAGGGATCGAACTTCTGCAGCTGGACCCGGTACCCGTGGGAGACGAGGAGGCGGCCGATCGAGGCGGCGGCGATTCCCTTGCCGAGGGCCGAGACGACGCCGCCGGTGACGAAGATGAAGCGCGTGTCTCCTGGTTTGGCCCGAGTCATCCTCTGCCGAGCGAGTCTAACCAGCGCAGTGGCGGAACCGAATCGACCGCCGCCGAGATCGAGCGCAGCTCGGCGAAGACGGTCAGCGCCCCGACGAGCGCCAGCGCCACCAGCCTTCCCGTCCCGCCCAGCGTCGTCAGCAGCCAGACGCCGCCGATCGCGCCGAGGAGGTTGGCGCCGGTGTCGCCCAGCATCGCCCGCTCGCGCAGGGTGAAGGCGGCGCCGACCAGCACCGGCCCGGCGAAGACCCCGAGCAGCTCCAGCGGGGAGAAAGTCCAGGCGCCGAGACAGAGCCCGACGCCGAGCAGCGCCAGTCCCTTCTCCGCCCGGCCGGGCCGCAGGTCGAGCAGGTTGAAGGCGTTGGTGGCGAGGATCAAGAGCGCCACGTCGGCCAGGTAGCGCCACGATTCGAGCCCCCTCCCGGAGACGACGTAGGCCGCCAGCGCCAAGGCGCCTGCCGCCTTGATCGCCCCGGTGGAGAGCCGGCCTTCGCCGAGCGCCCGGGCGTGACCGCGCCAACCGCGCGGCGTGCCCTCCGCCTCGCCCCGGCCGAGAGAGTCGTCGAGGAAGCCAAGGAAGGCGACGCCGAGCAGGTAGGGCAGCCAGCGGCGCAGTTCGGGCTCGAGTAGCTCGAGGCTGGCGCGGTCGTCGAGGAAGGCGAGCGGCGCCAGCGCGACCAGGCCGGCGGTGGCGAGGATCGCGCCGAGCGGGAAGGCGAGCTCGGCGCCGCGGTAGTTGCGCCGCACGAGGCCGGCGTCCACCAGGCCGCGCACCCCGGCGGGTACGACCAGCAACGCCACCGCGATCCCTACCGGGAAGCCGATCCAGGTCATTCGTGCGGGGCGAGCAGGTCCGGCAGCAGCCGGTCGGCGCTGCCCTTGACGCCGAAGCTGCCCTCGGCGCCGAGCAGGGCGAAAACCGTCGCCAGCCTGCCCGCCACGAGGTCGACGTCGTCGACGCTGGAAAGGTCATTGGCAATGAAGAAGGAGACCGAGGACCCTTCGGCCGCGGAGGCCTCGACGCCGACCGCGGGCGTGCGGGTGGCGACGATGCCGTTTAGCAACCCGGCCTCGATCCGCCCCGCCGCAGCCCGCTGCAACGGGCCCATGTCCTGCGGCTGCTGGCGGACGACGATCATCCCGTCGAGGGCGCCGAAGTTGCCGCTGGCACGCGAGAAGAGGTGGCCGCGAACGCGCTCCAGTAGCGTCCCGCCCCGGGCCATCTGGCGGCCGGCGGCGACCGCGAAAGCGCTCTGCGTGTCTGGGTCACGGGCGACTGCGGCGAAACGCGTCTTCGCCAGGTCACCGGCGAGGGCCCGCAGGTCGTCCGGCTCGCGCACGACGCCGACGCCGACCAACCGCGCCCCGGTCGGCCCCAGCGCTTCCTCGATCGCGCCGGAGACCTCGCCGGGCAGGCCCCCCAACGCCAGCAGGCCGATCCGCCGGCCACGCAGCTGGTCGCGCACCAGCACCGGGTAGACGGCGTCGGCGAACTCGTCCGCCCGCCCCAGTTCCCCGCTCAGCTCCGCGGCGCGTTCGCGCGCGTCCTGCAGGTTGCCGGTGAGGCTCTGCTCGAGGTCCTTGCGGGTGCTGGTCAGCGTGTCGCCGCCGAACTCGGCGCCGATCAGGATCCCGATCGCCAAGGCGAGGAAGACCGCGATCAGCGAGGTTGCGTGATAGCGCGCGCTGTAGCCCATCAGCGGGCGAAGGCTAGATGGTCCCCCGCCTCGCCGCTACAACCCAAGCCAGATCTTCACCTTCAGCCAAAGCAGGTCGAAGAGGTCGCTGAGCGCCGGCGAGGTGATCACGACGATCGTCAGCAGGACCGCGAAGGCGGCGAAAAAGAAGGCCGCCGGGGCGGCGGTCGAGGGGGGTTTGTAGAGGCGGCTGACGCCCTTCGCGTCGACCAGCTTCTCGCCGATCCGCAGCCGCGTGAGGAAGGTCGAGGACATGCCGCCGCGGTTTCGGTCGAGGAACTCGATCAGGTTGAAGTGGGCGCCAACGCTGACGATCAGGTCGGCGCCCTTCTCGTAGGACATCAGCATCGCCACGTCCTCGCTGGTGCCGGCGGCAGGAAGAACGGTGTGCTCCAGCCCGAGGTCGAGCAGGCGCTGGCGGCCGGGGGCGCGGCCGTCCGGATAGGCGTGGACGATCAATTCGGCGCCGCAGCGCAGTGCCGCGTCGCCGGCCGAGTCCATGTCGCCGACGATCACGTCCGGCTTCAGCCCCGCTTCGAGGCAGCCCTCGGCACCCCCGTCGACGGCGACGAGGAGCGGGCGAACGTCGCGGATGTAGGCGCGCAGCGCCTTCAGGTCGCGGCGGTGGCGCTCGCCGCGGACGACGATCAGCACCTGGCGGTCGCGGAAGGAGGCGCGCGTCCGCGGGAACTCGATGCTGCCGGTCAAAAGGTCCGTCTCCTGGCGGACGTGGGCGACGGTGTTCTCGGCGAACTCGGCCAAAGCCTCATCGACCCGCTCGCGCTGCTCCTCGAAGCGACGCTCCAGCTCCTCGGCGCCCAGCAGGTGCCCGCGCAGCGTCCGCTCGCCGGCGCTGACCGTCCCGCTGCGGATCGTCAGCACGTCGCCCTCGGCGAACAGCTCGAAGGGGTCCTCTCCTTCGGCGTCGATCAGGGTGACCCCGGCGCGGACCAGCAGCAGCGGACCGGCGTTGGGGTAACGGCCATCGGTCGAAGGAGAGGCGTTGAGAACCGCCCGAACGCCGCTCGCAATCAGCTCCTCGGCGGCAATGCGGTCGACGTTGACGTGGTCGATCACGGCGACATCGCCGGGACGCAGGCGCTTGACTAGGTCCTTGGTGCGGCGCCCGAGCCGGGCGCTGCCGTGAATCGCCTCCTCGGCGCCAGCCCCGTTGCGACGCGAGAGCAGAGCAGGCAAGCGAAGGCGACTGGCGGTAGCCACGAAGTGAGGTTACCCGGCGGACGTGCCCGCAGTTTTATGCCGGTATGGGTACACAACTGCGGGCACGTCCGCCGGAATCGGTGGCTCAGGCGGCGGCGAGCAGCTCGCGGGCGTGGCGGGTCGCCGCCTCGTCGCTGCTCTCGCCGCCGAGCATGCGGCGGATCTCCTCGACCACGCCGTCGCCGTCGAGTCGCTCCACCGTGGCGATCGCCGGATCGGTGCCGAGGTCCTTTTCGAGGCGGAAGTGGGTTGCGGCAAGTGAGGCCACCTGCGGCAGGTGGGTGATGCAGAGGACCTGCCGCCCCTCGCCCAGGCCCCGTAGGCGCTCGCCCACCACGCGGGCGGTCGTACCGCCGATGCCGGCGTCGATCTCATCGAAGACCAGGGTGCCGGCACCGGAGCCGGCCGCGAGGCCGGTCAAGGCCAGCATCACGCGCGAGAGCTCGCCACCGGAAGCGGCCTCGCGCAGGGGAGCAGCCGCCAGGCCGGGGTTGGGCGAGAGCCGCAGCTCGACGCTCTCCGCCCCCTGCGGACCGAAGCCCCTGGAGTCCGGCTCGAGCACGACCTCGAGGGAGGCGCCGGGCATCGCCAGCCTCTCCAGCTCCGCGGCGACCGCTTGCTGCAATGGCCCGGCGGCCTCGGCGCGCCCCCGGGAGAGCCGCCCGCCGAGCTCCGTGCGGGTGGCCTCCGCCTCCGCCAGCGCTGCCTCGGCCTCGGCGCCGCGCTCCTCTGCTCCGTCGAGACGGGCGACCTCCGCCTGACAGCGCTCAGCATGGGCAAGCACGAACTCGACGCTGCCGCCGTGCTTGCGCTTCAACCGCTCGACCGCCTCGAGCCGCTCCTCGATCGTGGCCAGGCGGCCCGGGTCGGCCTCAAGCCCCTCCAGGTAGCCGCGCAGCTCGCCGCCGGCGTCGTCCAGCTCCACCGCTAGGGCACTGAGCCGGGTGCGGATCGCGTCCAACGCGGGGTCGAGCCCATCGACTCCCTGCAGCGCCGCCTCGCCTTGGGCCAGGGCGCTCGCCGCACCGCCACCGTCGTCCTCCCCGCCGGCGATCCCGGCTCGGGCCTCGGCCGCCGCCTCCCGCAATCCCTCCGCGTGGCGCAGCCGCTCGCGCTCCGCCGCCAGCTCGGCCTCCTCGTCAGCGTCCGGCGCCACCTCCTCGATCTCCGACAGCTCGTAGCGGTAGAGGTCAAGATCGCGCTCGCGGCTGCCGTCGCGCTCGCGCAGCTCGGCCAGCTCCGCCTCAAGTCGCTGGCACTCGCCGTGCGCGTCGCGGTAACGCCGGCGCAGCTCCAGGTGTTGCGACCCGGCAAAGCCATCGAGTACCTCCATCTGGGCCGAGGCGATCGTCAGCTTGCGGTGCTCGTGCTGGCCGTAAAAGGCGAGCAACCGCCCGCCGAGCAGCTTTAGGTCGGCGGCCGCGGCAGCACGGCCACCGACGAAGGCAGCGGTACGGCCGGAGGCGGACACGCGCCGGCCAAGCACGACCTCCTCGTCCCCCTCGGGCAGGCGTTCCGCCAACTCGGCCAGCTCCGGCTCCTCCAGCAACCCGCCGGGCAGGTCGAACACCCCCTCCACCCAGGCCTCCTCCGCCCCCGGCCTGACGATCTGCGGTCGCGCCTTGCCACCCATCAGCAGGTCGAGCGAGTGGGCCAGCACGGTCTTCCCCGCTCCGGTCTCGCCAGTGATCGCATTCAGCCCCTGGCCGAGCCGCAGCTCGGCCTTCTCGATCAAGAGCAGGTTCTCGATCCGCAGCTCGCGCAGCACGCCCTCTTAGTAGCAACAGAGGCGGACCGACCGTACCGCGGGCGGGTCCTGTCGTGGGGTAGGGCACCCCGCCCTCCCGGGCGGAGAACCCAACCCCACGCCACCCACCCGATCAGCGATTAAGCCGGGACTGCCTCGGTCGCATCAGCCTCGGGCGAAGCTTGTTGGACGAAGTCGCGCGGGCGGACTAGGGCGAAGCCGAGGGCGGCGACGACGAAGGAGAGGATCGCGCCGACCAGGAGGATGTCGTTGAAGCCGCTGACGAAGGCAACTTTGGCGGCGTGGATGACTTCGGGCCGCTGTGAGGGTGGCGCAAAGGCTGCGGCGGCGCGGGAGCCGCCCGAGGAGACCGCTTCGGCGAGGCCGTGGGGAGCCTGCGGCAGCAAGGTGGAGAGCTTGGCGTCGACGCGCGACTGGAAGACGGCGCCGAGCGAAGCCACCCCGGTGGCGATGCCGACCTGGCGAAAGGTCGTGTTGATCCCCGATCCCATCCCCGCCTTCTCGACCGGCACGACGGCGATCGCCGCCTGGCCGATGCCGGGGTTGGCGGTACCGATGCCGATGCCGGCGAGGACGAAGCCGGCCAGCAGCGCGGTCCACTCCGAGCCGGCGGAGAGGCCGTGCATCAGCAGCAGGCCGATCCCCACCAGGGACAGGCCGATGCCGAGCAGGACCCGGATCGGGATGCGGTGCGAGAGGGTGCCGGCGATCGGCGAGGCGATGAAGGAGAGCACGGTCAGCGGCAAGAAGCGCAGCCCCGTCTCCAGCGGCGAGAAGCCGAGCACCCCCTGCATGTAGATCGTCAGGTAAAGGAACAGAGCAAACATCCCCGCCGAGAGCCCGAAGGCGACGGCCGAGACGCCGTTGAAGGCCGGCTTGCGGAAGAGGCCGAGATCGAGCATCGGGTGGCCGCTGCGGGCCTCGATCGCGACGAAGGCGAGCAGCAGCGCGACGGCGCCGGTCAGCGAGGCGACGATCGGCGCGCTGCCCCAGCCCTCCGGATTACCGCGAATCAGGCCGAAGATCAGCAGGAAAAGGCCGCCGGAGAAGGTCAGCAGGCCGGGCAGGTCAAGGCGCTGGGGATCCTGCGCGGCGACGTTGGCGAGCCGCAGCTCGGTGAGCGCGATCGCCACGACGCCGATCGGGACGTTGACGAAGAAGATCCACTCCCAGCCGAGGTGCTCGGTGATGACGCCGCCGACCAGCGGGCCGACGGCGACGGCGCCACCGATCGTCGCCCCCCAGACGCCGAAGGCGGTCGCCCGGTCTTTGCCGTGGAACTCCTGGCCGATCAACGCCAGCGAGGTGGCGAACATCGCGGCGCCGCCGATCCCCTGCAGGCCGCGGGCGAGGTTGAGTAGCGTCGGGTCGCCGGAGATGCCGCAGAGAAAGGAGGCGAGGGTGAAGATCCCGAAGCCGAGCGAGAAGACCCGGCGGCGACCGAGGCGATCGCCCAGCGAGCCAGCGGTCAGCAGGGCGGCGGCGAGCATCAGCGAGTAGGCGTCGACGACCCACTGCAGGCTCGACAGGCTGGCGTTCAGCTCGCGCTGGATGTCGGGCAGAGCGACGTTGACGACCGTGATGTCCAGCAGCAGCATGAACGTCGCGAGCGTGATCAGGACAAGGGTCCACCACTTGCGCTCCATCAGGCCAACCCTAGACAACCACTGAGGTCGTGTTAGACCGCCAGGTGGCCGAACTTCTCGCGAATCCGCTGGTAGAAACTCGTCCCCGGAAGCTGCGCCAGACAGCCGACACCGGCGACGAAGCGCACCTCGACGGCCGAGCCGGAGGCCAGCTCGCCTATGGCTTCGCCGTCGACAAGGACGTCGACGGCCTCGCGACCGCGCGCGTTGCCGACGTGGAGGACGTCACCGGGGGCGACGACGAGCGCGCGCGCAGTCAGCGAGTGCGGCGCCACGTAGCTGACGACGTAGCCCTCCACCCCCCAGGCAAGAATCGGCCCCTGGTTGGCAAGGTTGTAGCCGGTCGAGCCGGCGGGCGTGGCGGCGACGAGCCCGTCGCAGCGCACGTGGCCGACCTCCTCGCTGGCGATCCCGTAGGTCAGCTCGGCGACGCGGTCGTGCGGGCGGCGCAGGAAGCTGACGTCGTTGAGCGCCAGGCGTGGATCGCCGTCGACGGCGACCTCGAGGCCCGGCAGGTCGATCGTCTCGGTCTCACCGGCGAAGGCGCGCCTCAACCCGGCTGTGGCGTCGTCGCGCTCGACCGCGGCGAGGAAGCCGACGGTGCCGAAGTTGACGCCGAAGACCGGCACGCCGCTACGAGCGAAGTGACGCAGCGCGTAGAGGATCGAGCCGTCGCCGCCGAGCACGACGCAGAGGTCAGCCTGGCGGGGGAGCGCCTCGACCGTCTCCAGCCCAGCCGCCGCGTCGCCGTGCTTGGCGGCCTCCTCGGCGCTGGCGAGCAGCCGCCAGCCGGCATCCTGCGCCGCCGCCGCGACCAGCTCGACCGCACCGGTGGTCGCCGGCGGGTGGGAATGGCTGAGCAGCGCCGCGACCCGCTCGCTCATGGCCGCCCCCCACTGGCGCCTTGTTCACGCATACGGTGAAGAAGGCGCCAGGTCACGGTTCAACCTCGCGGATCGCGGCCTCGAAATCGGGCACCGGTCGCCCCTTGCCACCGCACCAGACAAAGGTCTCGCGGTTGCCCTTCGGCCCCGGCAGGCCCGAGGAGGCGAAGCCACGCACCGGCAGGCCGAGGCCGGCGGCGACGCGGGCAATCGCAAGGATCGCCTCGCGGCGGTCGCCTGGATCGCGGACGACGCCCTTGCGCACCCGCTCACGGCCCAGCTCGAACTGCGGCTTGACCATCGCCAGCACCTCACCCCCGGGCGACAGGCAGGCAGCCACCGCCGGCAGCACCTTGGCAATCGAGATGAAGGAGACGTCGATCGTCGCCAGCGAGGGCACGAAAGGCAGGTCGGCGGCGCCCAGGTGGCGGGCATTCAGCCGCTCGAGGACGGTGACGCGCGGGTCCTCGCGCAGGCGCAGGTCGAGCTGGCCGTAGGCGACGTCGAGGGCGATAACGCGGGCGGCACCGCGCTGCAGCAGGCAGTCGACGAAGCCGCCGGTCGAGGCCCCGACGTCGAGGCAATCGCGGCCGGCGACCTCGACCGCCAGCGCCGTCAACGCGTTATCGAGCTTGATCCCGCCGCGGGAGGCAAATCGCGGCCCCTGCTCGACCAGCAACTCGACGTCGGCGGCGACGAGCTGGCTGGGCCGCAGGGCCAGCGGCCCGCCGGCGCCTACACGGACCTCGCCAGCCCGCACCGCCCCGGCTGCGGCCGTCCGCGAGGGGAAGAGGCCGCGCTCGGCCAAAACCGCGTCAATTCGCGCCTTTGTCACGGCTGAACCGTACAGGCGCCCCACCGGCCCGCCGGAAAGACCGCTTGCGCAGGTTTTACTGGGATCTTGTCGTGGGTTTAGCGACTAATTAGAATTGGGTAGAAGGATCGGACTGCGGATCATCGGCGGGCACAGAGAAATCTCTGTGACCCGCCTCACACACAAATCGCACGTATGTTCGTACTCTGATTAAAGGATCTGCGAGAGAAAACCGATTGAAAGGCTGAACTAAAAACTTCCTGGTTGGGTCCGGCGCCGCCCATATGGCGATCGACTCCCATCGAATCGCCCGCGGCACATCAGGGCCCTCCTACCTCCCACAGATCCACATATATAGAGATACATATCTCTCCTCCCTGTAGTAACCCCAGAAGCGCCCCGCCTCCCCGGCGGGGCGTTTTCTGTTGGCCTTCCATGGAGTGGCGGCCCGTTCTGCCCCGTCGAACCACGGAAGCGCGCGGACCGGAGATTCTCGAAATACTGGCCGCGTGACGCGCCGGCGGGGATTGATCGCAGCGGGAATCGCGACGGTGGCCCTGCTGCTGGCGATGTCGCCTGCCGACGAGCGGATGAAGGACACCGGCGGGCCCGGGATCGTGCCCTTCGAGCTGAGCGGTGGACAGGATCGCGCCAAGGAGATCCTCGCCGAATGGGGCGAGGACGGCCAGGACGCCGCCCGCGAGTCGCTCTGGATCGACTTCGGCTTCCTGCTCGCTTACGGGACGTTCCTCGGTCTGGCCGCCGCCGCGGTCCGTGACCTGGCCAGGGGGAGAGGGTGGCGCCGTCTCGCCACGATCGGCGCGATTGCCGTCTGGTTTGGCCCTCTCGGTGCCGGCTTCGACGCCCTCGAGGACATCTGCTTGTTGCTCACCCTCGACGGCGCCGGCGCGGCGTTTCCGCTGCTGGCTACGGTCTTCGCTGCCTGCAAGTTCGCCTTCCTGGCGGCGGCGATCGCCTACCTGTTGGCGGGCCTGACGATGCAGCTGCGCCGGGGGGCTCTGGCGGGGCGAACTTCGTAGCGCCACGGCGCGCCGGCGATGCAGGCAGGGGTCCGCCTGCCTAGCGGACCTGCATATCCGGAGATACGCGCCTTCTCTCCCTGTAGTAACCCCAGAAACGCCCGCGAAAGGCGGAGCGGCTCAGTCGTCACTCAGAAGGCCGGCGAGCAGGCTAACCGATAGCGCGCTTTGACGCAAGCGGGGTTGAATTTCGGTTAACGGCTAGCGCAGGGCGGGCTCGCCGGAACGCAGAGCGGCAAGCACTCGCTCCGCTACCGACTCACCGGTGAGGCCGACCTCCTCGCGCAACAGCGAGGGCTTGCCGTGGGTGACGTAGCGATCGGGCAGGCCGATCCGAATCACGCGCGCCCGCTCTCCCGGGCGGTCGCCGAAGGCGTCCTCGAGGTGCTCCAAGGCCCCCGCGCCGAAGCCACCCGGCAGGACGTTCTCCTCGATCGTGACGAGCAGGTCGTGGCCCAGCGCAAGCCGCTCGAGCAGCTCCGTGTCGAGCGGCTTGGCGAAGCGGGCGTCGGCCACCGTCGCTCGCAGGTCATGCCCGGCGAGGATCTCCGCCGCCTCCAGGGCAACCGCCACCCCGTAGCCATAGCCGAGTAGCGCCACCCGCTCGCCGCTCGCGAGCAGCTCGCCGCTGCCGATCGGGATCGCCTGCGGCTCGTCCGGCTGCGCGACCCCCTCGGCCGCGCCGCGCGGGTAGCGCAGCGCCGCCGGGCCGTCGTGGGCGATGGCCGTGCGCAGCATGTGGGCCAGCATCGCCTCGTCGCGGGGCGCCATCACGACCACGTTCGGCAGCGGGCGGAGGTAGGAGACGTCAAAGGCGCCGTGGTGGGTGGGACCGTCGTCGCCGACCAGGCCGGCCCGGTCCATGGCAAAGGTCACGTCGAGCTTTTGGAGGCAGACGTCGTGGATGATCTGGTCGTAGGCGCGCTGGAGGAAGGTCGAGTAGATCGCGCAGACCGGCTTGGCACCCTGCAAGGCCAGGCCACAGGCAAGCAAGACGGCATTCTGCTCGGCGATGCCGACGTCGTAGTACTGCTCTGGGCGCTCGTCGGCAAGCTTTTGCAGGCCGGCCCCCCCCGCCATCGCCGCGGTGATCCCCACCACCCGCTCGTCGCGCTCGGCCTCGGCGACGATCGCCTCGGCAAAGACCTGCGTGTACTGGGGCGGCGCCCCTGCCGCGGGCGGCTTCTCCAGCCGCTCGGGGGCGATCGCGTCGGGCGAGTCGGACTCCTTGACCGGCACCGGTTTCGGCGCCGGTGCCCCGTCGACGATCGAGTTGGGCTTGGCCGCATGCCACTTCTCCATTCCCTCCAGGCCACCCTCCTCCGCCGGTGCGAAGCCTTTGCCCTTGACCGTGTGGATGTGGACGACGACCGGCCGGTCGGCCTCGAAGGCCTCCTCCAGCGCCTCCCGCAGCGCGTGCACGTCGTGGCCGTCGATCACCCCCATGTAGGCGAGGTCGAGCTCCTCGAAGAACAGCCCCGGCGCCCAGTAGGCCTTGATCGCCGACTTGATCTCCGGCCCCAACCGCTCGATCCGCCTGCCGAGGCCCAGCGGCAGCTTGGTCAGGCGGTCCTCGACTCCCTCGCGGGCGTGCCAGAGGCGCGGGTTCAGCCGCACCCGGTTGAAGTAGCGCGAGAGGGCGCCGACATTGGGCGAGATCGACATTCCGTTGTCGTTGAGGACGATCACGATCGGCGTCTGCAACCCACCCGCAGCGTGTAGCGCCTCGTAAGCGACGCCCCCGGTCAGCGCCCCGTCGCCAATCACGGCGGCGACCCGGCCGTCCTCGCCGACGCCCTTGCGCATCGCCTCCTTCAGGCCGACCGCGTAGCCGATCGAGGTGGAGGCATGGCCGGCTCCCATGATGTCGTGCTCGGACTCCGGGATCGAGCAGAACGGCGCCAGGCCTTCGTACTGCCTGATTGTCGGCAACGCCTCGCGCCGTCCAGTGAGGATCTTGTGCGGGTAGGCCTGGTGGCCAACGTCCCAGAGGACCTTGTCGCGCGGCGAGTCCAGCAGGCTGTGCAGAGCGACGGCCAGCTCGCAGGTCCCGAGGTTGGCGCCGAAGTGGCCGCCGATCTCGCCGATCGTGTCGATGATGTAGGTGCGCATCTCCTGCGCCACCCGCTGAAGCTGCTCGTCGTCGAGCTCGTGCAGGTCGGACGGCGCCTCGATCCGCTCGAGCAACGACTCGGCGGCCTCGCCCCCGTCCTGCGGCTTGTCGGTCTTCTCGCTCATTCGTTCCTGGTGAAGATGTAGTCGGCGACGCCCCTCAGGTCGCCGGTCTCGCCGCCGGCCTGGGCCAGCGCCGCGGTCGCTTTGGCGTGGGACTCGGCCGCCAGCTCACGCGCCCGCTCCAGGCCGAAGAGGCTGACGTAGGTGAGTTTGCCATGTCGCTCGTCGCTTCCGTGGGGCTTGCCGAGCTGCTCGTCGCTGCCGGTCACGTCGAGGATGTCGTCGACGATCTGGAACAGCACTCCGAGCTCGCCGGCGAACCGGCGAAAGGGCATTGTCTCAGGTTCCGGCAGCCCCTCGAGGGCGAGCACGGTGCCGACCGCAGCGCCGATCAGGCGGCCCGTCTTCAGCTCGTGCAGGCCCCGCAAACCCTCGGCGTCGGCGGCCTCGCCGGCGACGTCGGCGTACTGGCCGCCGACCATCCCGGCGACCCCGGTCGCGGCGCTCAGCTCCGCCAGCGCGGCCAGCACCCCCGCCGGCTCGCCGGGCTGGCCGCAGAAGATGCGAATCGCCTCGGCGAAGAGGCCGTCGCCGGAGAGGATCGCGACGTCCTCTCCGAACTTGACGTGCGCGGTCGCCATCCCGCGGCGCAGCTCGTCGTCGTCCATCGCCGGCAGGTCGTCGTGGATAAGCGAGTAGGTGTGGATCAGCTCGATCGCCGTCGCAACCGGCAGGTAGCGCTCGGGCTCGGCCCCGAGCGCGCGGGCGGTGGCCAGTGAGAGCACCGGCCGCACCCGCTTGCCGCCGGCGAGGAGCGAGTAGCGCATCGCCTCTTCCAGGCCGACGGCGGCCGGCGGGGCGGAGAAGCCGAGTCGCTCCAACTCGGCCTCGACGAGGGCGCGAAGGTCCTCCGGGTACGTCAAGGCGCGGCGGCGCTCACTCGCGGCCCGTGGCCTGCGACTCGCGGATGCGGCGGTTCGCCTCCTCGACTGCCTCCGCGGAGAGCTCGGCCGCCTCCGCCGCCAGCTCGGCAGCCCGCTCGTCCGCCGCCTCGGAGCCTTCGAGCTCGGCGGCGATCTCCTGCAGGCGAGTCGAGATCTCCCGCAGGCGTCTCACGAAACCCCCTGCCGCTCGCGCACGACCGCACCGAGGATGCCGTTGACGAAGCCGGGCGCGTCGGCGCCGCAGTACTCCTTGGCGATCTCCACCGCCTCGTCGATCGCCACCTCGTCGGGCACGTCCTCGCTGTGCTCGATCTCGTACACCGCGATCCGCATCACGTTCAGCTCCAGCGGCGCGATCCGCCCCAGCTCCCAGCCACGGGCGTGGCGGCCGATCGTCGCGTCGAGCTGCTCGCGCGATGCGTCGACCGCCTCAGCCAGCTCGCGCGTGAACGGGCGCGAGCCGGCCAGCAGCTCGGACAGCGGCCTGCCGGTGACGTCGTGCTGGTAACCGGCGAAGACGGCGTCGCGGCGCTGGTCGGACCTACGCATACGCGTATCTTCGCGCTTATCCCCCTGCGAGGGCGTCGTCGACGGCACCCAGTAGTTGCTCACGGCCGAACGGCTTCTCCAGCACGGCGGCGGCACCCGCATCGCCCTCGGGCGACAAGGCGAGGTCCCCGGGGTGGCCGGAGACGTAGATCGCCGCGACCTGCGGATGCCGGGCGCGGGCGCGGCGCACAAGCTCCACGCCGGACATGCCCGGCATCCGCAGGTCGGCGACGATCAGGTGGACTTCCTCCTCTTCAAGCATCTCCTCGGCCGCCTCGGCGCTACTCGCGGCAAGTGTCGTGTGCCCCCGCCCCTCGAGCATCCGCATGATGACCGCCCTCGAGGCCTCGTCGTCGTCGACGACCAGGATCTTCGTGCCGGCATCCCTCTCTTCGCCTCCCATAGCGAGCACAGGGCGCCATTATTACGAACTGTGCTGTTTATTTCAATGCTTCGCTCTCGCCGTGCCGGTGAGCCGACTAGGCGCGCGACACGTACTCGCCGCTGCGGGTGTCGACGCGGATGCTCTCCCCCTCCTCGATGAAGAGGGGGACCTGAACGACCACGCCGGACTCCAGCGTCGCCGGCTTGCTGCCGCCGCCCGAGGCGGTGTCGCCCTTCACGCCCGGCTCGGTCTGCGTCACCTTCATCTCGATCGCGCTGGGGACCTGCACGTCGCTCGGCCGCTCATCGACGAAGAGCACGTCGACCTCGTCGTTGGGCAGCACCCAGCGCATCACCCCCCCGACAGCCTCGCTCGGGATCTCGATCTGCTCGTAGTCCTGGCTGTCCATGAAGACGGCGGCATCGCCGGAGTCGTAGAGGTATTGCATCTTGCGCGACTCGGTGCGCACCGGGCGGAACTTCTCCCCCGCCCTGAACGTCTTGTCCTGGACCGAGCCGTCCTCGATCTTGCGCAGCTTGGTCCGCACGAACGCCCCGCCCTTACCCGGCTTGACGTGCTGGAACTCGATGATCTTGAAGACCGCCCCGTCGATCTCGATATGACTGCCGTTCTTGAACTGGTTGGTGGAGATCACGGCGGGCAATGCTAGAGAGCCGGCGGCGGCACAGGCTTCCCGCTGGGCGCCCACGGCCAGCGTCTAACCTGTGGATGGCCAGGGATGAAGGGAAGGATTGGGACAGTTGCTGCGGCCACGCTCGCGACGCTTGCGCTCGCGGCGACCGCGCATGCCGAAGAACAGACGCGCGAAACCTACAAAGCCCAGCTCGAGCCGCTCTGCCAGGCGAACCGCAGCGCCAACGAACGGATCATGGCCGGCGCCCGGCGGCGGGTCAACAAGGGCAAGCTCGATCAGGCCGGCAATCAGTTCGTGCGCGTCTCCGGCTCCTTTGGCAGCCTGATCGGACGCATCGCCGCGGTGCCGCCTCCGGCCACCGACAGCCGCCGGGTCGAACGCTGGCTGGAGATGATGCGCCTGCTGCAAACCCGGCTGCGCACGGTCGGCAAGTACTTCAAGGAAGGCGAGAAGATCAAAGCCACGCACGAGTCGATCCTGGCCGAACGGGCCGGCATCTCGGCCAACAACATCAGCATCGTCTTCCACTTCCACTACTGCCGGCTCTCGCACTTCGGCTAGTCGGCCGCTTCGGCGCCGGTGCTGGTCGTCAGCCCCGAAGCGGCGCCGCCGGAGAGGACGCGGCGGGTCAGCCCCGGCACCAGGACGCGCGCTGCGGCGACCAACGCGTAGGGCCGCGGCACGTAGCGCTCGGCCCGGCCGCGCAGGCCGACGTCGACGATCGCCTCGGCGACCTTCTCCGGCTTGGAGACGACCCAGCGGGTCAGCGCCCGTTCGCGCAACTCGGTCGCGGGGAAGCCCTCGGTGGCGATGAAGCCGGGCAGGACCATGCCGACGTGGACCCCGTGCGGGCGCTCCTCGAGATGGAGCGCGTCGGTCCAGCCAATCAGCGCAAACTTGCTGGCCGAGTAGGCGCCGGTGCGGGCGCGGGCGACTCGGCCGGCGGTGCTGGCGACGTTGACCACCGCGCTCGGCGTCGAGTCGCGCAGCGCCGGCAAAAGCGCCTCGGTCAGGCGCAGGACAGCGTCGAAGTTGAGCTCCATGTGGCGCCGCACGTTGGCATAGCCCTTCTCGCCGAAGCCGCCGCGCCAGGAGGCGCCGGCGTTGTTGACGAGCAGCGTCAGCCGGCCGCCGCGCTCGGCGACGTGGGTGTGCACCCGCTCGGGAGCGTCGGTGGCGGTCAAGTCGACCGCCAGGTGGCTCGCCGCGCAGGGGAGCGAGGCCGCCAGCGTGCGCAGGCGCTCCTCGCGACGGGCGACGAGGATCAGCTCGGCGTCCGGCTCGCGGGCGAGGCGGCGCGCGGTCGCCTCGCCGATCCCGCTGGAGGCGCCGGTGATGAGGGCGACGATCGCTGGCTGTTTCATTGCCGCAAGGCTATTCGTTCGGCGGAGGGCGGCCACCGGTCCGACTCGCCATACTGACCGGCTCCGATGGCCGCGGTCCCCGCCCTACTTGAGCAGCTGCTCCGTCCCTCCGCCCCTTCGGGCCACGAGGCACCGGCAGCTACGGTCTGGCGCAAGGAGGCTTCCTTCGCCACGATCGAGACCGACGGCCTCGGTTCTTCAATCGCCCGCATCGGGGAGGCCTCACCGCTGCTCGCGGTCGTCGGCCACATCGACGAGATCGGCCTTGTCGTCACCCACATCGACGAGACGGGCTATCTCTGGTTCGCGCCGATCGGCGGCTGGGACCCGCAGATCCTGGTCGGACAGCGGGTCGCGATCCGTGGCCGCGAGGGCGTCGTCCCCGGCGTCGTCGGCCGCAAGCCGATCCACCTGCTCGAGCCCGACCAGCGCAAAAAGGTGGTTGAGCTGAAGGGACTGCACATCGACGTCGGCGCCACAGACGGCGAGGAGGCCGAAGCGCTGGTCCGTGTCGGCGACCCGGTGACGATCGCCGCCGAGCCGGTACGACTGGCGGGCGACCGCCTGGCGTCCAAAGCGATGGACAACCGGCTGGGCGCCTACGTCGCCCTCGAGGCGCTCCGCCGCTGCCACGAGCGCAGCTCGTTGAGCGGCAGCCTCGCCGCGGTCGCCGCCGTGCAGGAGGAGATCGGCCTCTTCGGCGCCCGCACCTCTGCCTTCCAACTGCGCCCCGATCTGGCGGTGGCGGTCGACGTCACCCACGCCACCGACGCCCCCGGCGTCGACGAGAAGCAGGTCGGCAGCCACCCGCTCGGCTCCGGGCCGGCGATCGGGCGCGGCTCGACGCTCTCGCCGAAAGTCTTCGAGCTGCTCGTCGACGCCGCCGAGGCGACCGGCATCGAGTACACGATCAGCGCCAGCGGCCGCGGCACCAGCACCGACGCCGACGCGATCCAGATCTCGCGCTCGGGCATCCCGACCGGGCTCGTCTCGATCCCCCTGCGCTACATGCACTCGCCGGTCGAGCTTGTCGACCTCGGCGACCTCGAGGCGACCGTCGAGCTGATCGCCGCCTTCGCCGCCCGGCTCGCCGACGGCGTCGACCTCAAGCGCTGACGACCACCCGGTCGCGCCCGCTGGCCTTGGCCGAGTAGAGCGCCGCATCGGCGCGGCTCACCAGCTCGTCGGTGTCGACCGGCCCCGGCACCGTCACCGCGACGCCGATGCTGAGCGTGACCGGCACGCCGACCGGGCGGCGGTCGCGCACGGCGTGGCGCAGCCGTTCGGCGATCTCGACCGCATCGACTTCGCCGGCCCCGGGCAGGATGACCAGGATCTCCTCGCCGCCGACGCGGTAGATCGAGTCGCCGGCTCGCAGCGTGGCGCGCATCGTGTAGGCGACGTCCTGCAGGACGGCGTCGCCGGCGGCGTGGCCGAGCTGGTCATTGACCCGCTTGAAGTGATCGAGGTCGCAGAGCAGCAACGCGTGCGAGAGACCCTCCATCTCGTTGGTCGGCTGGCCGTCGAGCTCGGCCAGCCGCTGCTCGAGCGCGTTGCGGTTGAACAGCCCGGTCAGCGGGTCGAGCGTCGAGCGGCGGCGGTGGGCGCGGTCGGACTCGACCAGGGCACCGGAGAGGACGACCGTGCTGAGGACGAGGGCCAGCGCGGCGACCACCTCCTCGTGGTGCGCGGCGGCGGTCGTCGGGTCGAGGCCGTAGGTGCTGAGCAGCAACAGGGCGACGATGTAGGCGGTGCCGACGACGATGCCGCGCGGCTCGAAACGGGCACCGAGCGTCAGCGCCGGCAGCGCGAACCACATCAATGCCGGGCTGGAGGCGCCGCCGGTGGTGACGACGGCGTCGGCCAGCAGCAGCGGCAGGATCCCCCAGGCGGTGGCGACCCAGAGGGCCGGGTGCTCGCTGTTGCGGGTGAAGCTGTCGGCGACGGCGAAGCCCGCCAGGCCGGCGAGCAGCGGCACTATCCACCACCAGCCAACCTCGCTGGCGACCGAGGCGAGGGCGAGGGCGAGGATCGCGAAGGTCGCAAAGCGATAGGGACGCAACCGCACCTCCATGTCGAGCAGGCGCTCGCGGCGGGCGTCGTCGCGCACCGCCGTCAGCGACTCCTTGGGGGGCGCCGGCGCGGCTTCCGCCTCGGCGCTCAGCCGGGCGGGGCGCTTGGTCTCGGGTGCGAAGCTCACCGAATGCGCATCGACCGCCGCCGGTGCAGACTTGAGGTTGCAGCCTAGATCCCGTGCAACGGGCGCGAAAACCGGTGGGGCGCACTCAGTCGATGAGCTGGAGGTCCTTCGGCAGGCCGCTGAGGTTGCGGCAGCCGGCCTCCTCGACGATCACGAGGTCCTCGATCCGCACGCCGAACTCGCCCGGCAGGTAGACCCCCGGCTCGATCGTCACGACCTCGCCCGCGGCGAGCGTGTCCTTCGAGCGCGGCGAGACGTGCGGCGCCTCGTGCACCTCAAGGCCGACGCCGTGGCCGAGGCCGTGGCCAAAGCGCTCGCCGTGCCCGGCGGCGGCGATCCGCTCGCGGGCGACGCCATCGAGCGCCTCGCCGTCGATCCCGGCGGCGACTGCGTCCAGCGCCGCGGCCTGGGCCTCGCGCACCACCTCGTATACCTCGCGCGCCGCATCGCCCGGCTCACCGGTGGCAAAGGTGCGCGTCCCGTCTGAGCAGTAGCCGTCGAGCTTCGCCCCCATGTCGAAGACGACCAGCTCGCCGCGCCCGATCTCGCGCTCGGCCGGCTCGGCGTGCGGCAGCGCGCCGCCGGGACCGGCGGCGACGATCGTCGGGAAGGAGGGCTCACCGCCGAACTCGCGGATCCGCGCTTCGGCAGCGCGTGCCACCTCGCGCTCGCGGCGGCCACCGAGGCCGCGCTCGACGCACCAGCGCCAGACCTCGTCCGCCAGCTCGGCGGCAGCGGCAATCGCCGCGAGCTCGCCCTCGTCCTTTACCCGCCTCAACTTCTCCACCGCACCGCCGGCGGCGACCATCTCGACCCCGTCCGCGAGTTTGCCGCGCAGTTTCTCGAGCAGGCGCACCGAGACATGGTCGTCCTCGAAACCGACCCGGCCGGCGAGGCGCTCGGCGATCCCCCCCAGCCAGTCGTCGCGGACCGTGACCACATCCCAGCCCTCGACCTCGGCCGCGGCGCGCTCGGTATAGCGGAAGTCGGTGAGAAAAAGGCGAGTCTCGGCGCCGCAGACGCAGGCGCCATTGGTGCCGCCGAAGCCGGTGAGATAGCGGACGTTGACCAACTCGGTCACCAGCACTAGGTCGAGCTCACGCCCAACCAGGCTGGCCGCGAGGCGATCGCCGCGCCCTCTCATCGTCCGCCGGCGACGCCGAGCTCGCCGGCCAGCGTTGCCAGCGCCTCGCGGTAGCCATCCGCCCCCTTGCCCGAGACCTTCTGCAGGACGAGCCCGTCGAAGACCGAGACGCGGCGCCAGTCCTGGCGCGACTCGACGTTAGAGAGGTGGACCTCGACCGCCGGCAGCCGGGTCAGCTCCAGCGCGTCGGCGATCGCCCGGCTGTAGTGGGTCCAGGCACCGGCGTTGATGACAATCGCGTCGGCTAGGTCCGGCGCCCGGTGCAGGTATTCGGCGAACTCCCCCTCGGCGTTGGTCTGGAAGAAGATCGGTTCCAGGCCAAGCTCGCGGGCCTCGCGCTGGATCCGCGCCTCCAGCTCGGTCAGCGAGAGGCCGCCGTAGATCGCCGGGTCGCGCCGCTCGAGCACGTCGAAGTTGACCCCGTGCAGGACGGCGACCCGGTTGTGAGCGCTGGTCATCGTTCGTAGAGCTCCTGTACGGCTGCCTCGACCCTAGCCGGATCGAGGGCCTCGCCGGTGCGGGGGACGCCGGGCTCGGCGAGCAGGACGAACCCAACCCCGTCCGCCGTCCGCTTCTTGTCGCGTTCGAGCGCCTCGAGGACCGCATCGAGCGAGACAGCAGGGTCGAGCCCCACGGGCAGGCCGAATCGACCGAGGGTCGCCTTCACCTCATCGCGCAGCTCCTCCGCCCCGGAGAGCCGCAATGCCGCCAAGAGACCAAGGCCGATCGCCTCGCCGTGGCGATAGCGCTGGTAGGCGCTCGCCGCCTCGATCGCGTGGCCGACCGTGTGACCGAGGTTGAGCACCTCGCGCCGTCCCGAGTCGCGCTCGTCTTCGGCAACGACTTCACACTTGTAGCGCGCGCAGGCGAAGACAACATCGTCAAGATCCGCCGGATCGAGCGACTCGATCGAGCGCACTCGCTCCCACAGCTCGCCGCCGGCGAGCAGGCCGGTCTTCAGCGCCTCGACGAAGCCGGCGGCAAGCTCCTCAGCCGAGAGGGTCCCGAGCGAGTCGATATCGGCGATAACCGCCTCAGGCATGTGGTAAGCGCCAACGTAGTTCTTTCCCTCTGGTAGATCGACACCCGTCTTGCCGCCATATGCGGAATCAACCTGAGCGACCAGCGTGGTCGGGATCTGTATCCAGCGCAAGCCACGTTGATAAGTCGCTGCGCAAAAGCCCGCCAGATCACCCACCACCCCGCCACCGAGCGCGATGACCCTGTCGTGGCGCGTCAGACCCACATCGACCATCTTTCGCCAGACGCGGTGAACCGTGTCCATCGTCTTTTGCTCCTCGCCTGGCTCGATCTCGAACGTGGTTGCGGGGTCGACGTACTTGCCGTAGTGGGAACGGACATTGGTGTCAGTCACCAGAAACGATCGGCCGCTGAGGGGTAGGCCGAAGCCGTTAGACAGCAACCCTCTCCCGACGAAGACCGGATAACCGTCGGATTCGCTCATGGCATAGAGCAACTTGGCGCCCTTCGGCGCTTCCCTTAGAAGAGCGAGCGACCCCATCGCCCAGAACAGCTGACTGGAATTACCCTCTAGCACGATGGCATCGGCTAGCCCTTCGTAGATCGGCTTGCGCTCAGTGAAGAGTCGCTCGAAGCGCTCACGATCCTGGGCAAGGGGGCGATCCGAACCCGTTACGCGCTCCCATGCCGTCTCGATACTCACATCAAGCCACACGACCAGATGATCCGAGAGCGCTTCTCGCACTCGCGGTAGAAGCACGCTGCCGCCACCTAGCGCAATAAGCCCGCCTCCCTCCCCAAGGAGTGAAACTGCGACTCGCTCCTCGACCTCACGAAACTTCGACTCCCCATGACTGTCGAAGAACTCGCGCACCGGCATTTCAACCTCTTGCGCGATGACATCGTCGATATCGACCTTTTTGCCAAGGGTCTCCGGCGCGCATTCGAGCGCCGTCGACTTCCCGGCCCCCATGAATCCAATGAAGACGATTGCGGGACTAGTGGTCATTCTCACGACTTGGCGAAGGGCGGGAGGAGGACCACTAGTCCCGCCAGTCGATGCGCTGCTTGTAAGCGTCGACGGCGGTCAGCACGTCGTCGATGTGGTCGCCGCCGAACTTCTCGCGGTAGCAGCGTGCCAGGGTCAGGCAGACCATTGCCTCGGCGACCACGGCCGCCGCCGGCACGACCGTCGAGTCGGTCCGCTCGCGCAGCGCCTGGGCCGGCTCCTTGGTCTCGGTATCGACCGAGCGCAGCGGCTTGGTCAGCGTCGAGATCGGCTTGATCGCCGCCCGCACCGAGAGGGGCAGGCCGTTGGTCATGCCCCCCTCGAGGCCGCCGGCGTGGTTGGTCTCGCGGTGGTAGCCGCGCTCGGGCGACCAGAAGATCTCATCGTGGGCCTCCGAGCCGGGGCGGCCGGCAACATCCCAGGCCTCGCCGATCGCGACTCCCTTGACCGACTGGATCGAGGCGACGGCGCCGGCCAGCTGCCCGTCCAGCCGCTCTTCCCAGGAGATGTGCGAGCCGAGGCCGGGGACGAGGCCGAAGGCGCGCACCTCGAAGCTGCCGCCGAGGCTCTCGTTGGCCTTGCGCAGGCGGTCGATCTCGGCGACCATCGCCGCGCTCGCCTCGGGATCGAGGCAGCGCACCGGGTCCTCGTCGACGGTCGCGAAGTCCCCGGGGCCGAGGTCGGGACGCTCCGGCGCGCGCACCGAGGCGATCTGGATGACGTGGCTGTGGACGCTGACGCCGAGCGAGCTGAGGAAGCCGCGCGCCAGCGACCCCGCGGCAACCCGCGCCGCCGTCTCGCGCGCGCTGGCCCGCTCGAGCACGTTGCGGATGTCCTCGTGGCCGTACTTCTGGGCGCCGACCAGGTCGGCGTGACCGGGTCGCGGCAGGTGAACCTCGTCCGGCTCGAACCCCTCGACCGGCCAGGGGCTCATCCGCTCCTCCCAGTTGGCGTAGTCGCGGTTGGCGACCAGCACCGCGATCGGGCTGCCGAGGGTGCGGCCGTGGCGCACGCCGGAGCGGATCTCGACCGCATCGCTCTCGATCTTCATCCGCCCGCCGCGCCCGTGTCCGAGCTGGCGCCGCACCATGTCGCGGTCGAGCGCCTCGGGGTCGAGCGCGAGCCCGGCGGGCAGCCCCTCGACAATCGCGACCAAGCCCGGCCCGTGCGACTCCCCCGCCGTCGTGAATCGAAAACGCGTGCTCATGCGCGCAAGGCTATAGGCGAGACGTGCAGCCGACATTGACCCCAGTGGGGTGTGGTCAATGTCGGCTGCGCGTCAATCCCGGGCGGCGTCGCGCATCACGTCGAGCGGCGCAGTACGGCCGCCGGTCCAGAGTTCGAGCGAGAGCGCGCCCTGGCGGACCAGGACCTCGATCCCGTCGAGGGTGGTCGCGCCGGCCGCGGTGGCCGCGGCGAGCAGGCGGGTGAGGCCCTCGCCGTAGACCATGTCGACGACGATCTGGCCCGAGGCGAAGTCGTCCTCCCGCAGCGGCAACTCGGCGAACGGGTCCTCGCCGCGCAGGCCAACCGAGGTGGTGTTGACGATCAGTTCGTAATCCTGCTGCCGTGGTGCCTCGACCGGGCCCCCGCCCAGCTCGGCGCGCCCCCCCAGCTCGGCGTGAGCGCGCGCGGCCCGCGCCGGAGTCCGGTTCCAAACGTCGACCGCGAGCGCGGCCAGATCGACGTCGGCGCCGCCCCTGGCCAACGCCCAGATCGCCGCCCGGGCGGCGCCACCGGCCCCGAGGACGAGCGCCCGTCCGCCGCTCGGAGCGGAAGGCAGCGCGGCAATCGCCGCCAGCAGGCCCGGCGCGTCGGTGTTGTCCGCGCGGATCCCGCCACCGTCGAAGCTGAGGGTGTTGGCGGCGCCGATCTGGCGGGCCGCCTGGGAGGCTGTGTCGGCAAGCGCCAGCGCCGCCTCCTTGTGGGGCACCGTTACGTTGGCGCCTGCGAAGCCCTCGCCCGGCATCGCCCGCACCAGCCGCTCGAAGTCCTGCGGGGCGACGTCGATCGCCTCGTAGCTCCACTCCTCGGCCAGCCCCAGCTCTGCCAGGGCCGCGCTCTGCATCGCCGGCGAGCGCGAGTGGGCGACCGGGTGGCCGAGGACGGCGAGGCGCTTCACGGTCGCGCCGTCCTCATTCCTGACAGGTATCGGGCGATTCGCCGGCCGCTTCGCGCGCTTCTTCGTAGCTCGCGGCGTCGGCTTCGAATTCGGCTTCGGTCCTCGAGAAGGCGAGCTTGCCGCAGGTTCCCGGCTCGGTCACGTAGTAGCGGTAGTCGACGTTGGCCGGGTGGGCGGCGGCTTCGATCGAGGCGAGGCCGGGGTTGGCGATCGGCCCTGGTGGCAGGCCCGCATTGGTGCGGGTGTTGTACGGGGAGTCGACGGCCAGTTCGGATTCGGTCAGCGGCCTCGTGTAGTTGCCGGTGGCGAAGCGGATCGTCGCGTCGATGCCCAGCGGCATCCCTTCGTGCAGGCGGTTGTAGACGACGGCGGCAACCAGCTTGCGCTGGCTTTCGAGCTGCGCCTCGCGCTCGATCATCGAGGCGATCGTCACCACGTCGAAGACGGTCAGGTTCTTGGAGCGGGCGTAGGACATGTCGACCCCGGCGATTCGCCGCTTGAAGTCTTCGAGCTGGCGTTCGACCAGGTCGGAGGCGGGTGCGTGCCGTTCGACCTCGAAGGTGTCGGGGAAGAGGAAGCCTTCGCGCCCCTTGCTCGCCTGCAGGTAGCTGCCGCGCAAGCCGGCTTCCGCGGCGATTTCGGCGATCTGCTGCCGATCGAGCCCCTCCGGGATGGTCACCATCGTCGTCTTCAGCGCGACCGGCGGGGGCGTGCTGCGGTGGAAGTGCCGGTAGGCCGCAGCGCCGGCGAGAGCAATGAGGAGCGCCGCGCCGGCGAGGGCTGCAAGCGCCAGGCGCCGCCGGCGACGCACGGTCGCCGCCCGTTGGCTCTGGCCCTCCCTGCGGCGGCGCTGCCGCTCGGCCAGAGCTGCACGGTCGGTCCGCCGCACCTCACTCATCGTCTTCGGGGCCTTCAATCGCCGCCTGGCCGGCGAGGTAGGCCTGCAGCAGGTGGGCGGCAGCGAGCGAGTCAGGCGGAGCGGTAGCGCCCTCCCGCCGGGTGGCCTCCGCCATCCGCGTCGTCAGCCGCTCGTCGTAGGTCTCGACCGGGATCTCGAGAATGGCCTCAAGTTCGGTCGCGAAGCTGCGAGCCAGGCCGGCTTGGGCACCCTCCTCGCCGCTGAGGTGGAGGGGCAGGCCGACGACCACCTTTTCGACGCCTCGCTGGGAGACCAATTCAGCCACCGCGCGTGCCTCGGGCGGCTCGATTACCGGCAGCGGCGTCGCCAGGGTGCCGCTCGGGTCGGAGATCGCGCAGCCGATCCGCGCCGTGCCGTGATCGAGGGCGAGCACGCGCACTAGGCGAGGGCCCTCTCGATCGCGGCGCCGGCGACCGCCAGCGCCTCGTCGAGCTTGGCGGCGTCCTTGCCACCGGCCTGCGCCATGTCGTCGCGCCCGCCGCCTCCTCCGCCGACGACAGCCGCCGCCTCACGGATCACCTTGGCCGCCGACAGGCCCTGTTCGACCGCCTCCTTCGAGAAGAGGGCGATGAGGCTTACCTTCTCTCCTGCGGCGGCGCCCAGCACCACGGCAGAGGGGCCGTCGATCCTCGACTGCACTCGGCTGGCGAGATCGGGGAGCTGCCCGGGGTCACCACGGACCACCTTGAGCTCGACCAGGACGGTCGAGCCGTCGGGCATGTGCAGCGTGAGGTCCGGGCCGGCTCCGGCGAGCCTCTCGACCTCCTCGCCGATTGCCTGCGCCCTCGCCTTCTCCTCGCCCGCCCCCACCTCGCGCAACCGCTCGGCTGCGCGGCGGGCGCCGCCGAGCGGGTCCTGCGGCGAGCCGAGCAGCTCGCCTACCTCGCCAAGTTGCCGTTCGCGCTCGCGGTACCAGTCGATCGCCGCCGGGCCGGTGAGCGCCTCGATCCGGCGCACGTTGGCGGCGCTAGAACCCTCCGAGGCAATCTTGAAGATGCCGACCTCCGCCGTGTTGGCGACGTGGGTGCCGCCGCAGAGCTCGCGCGAGACGGCCTCGACCTCGACCACTCTGACCCACTCGCCGTATTTCTCGCCGAAAAGCGCCATCGCCCCCAGCCGCTCGGCCTCGGCCCGCTCCATCTCCAGCCAGCGCACGGGGTGGCTGGCCTTGACCCAGCCGTTGACCCGGTCCTCGATCGCCGCCAGGTCGTCGGCGCCGAGCGCCTGGCCGTGGGTGAAGTCAAAGCGCAGCTTGTCGGGACGCACCGCCGAGCCGGCCTGGCGGACGTGGTCGCCGAGCCGCTCGCGCAGCGCCGCGTGCAGGAGGTGGGTCGCGGTGTGGTTGCGCATCGTCGCGTGGCGGGTCTCGCGGTCGACAACCGCCTCAACCGCGGTGCCGGCCTCAGCGCTCGCACCCTCTACCTCCAGCGCCTGATCCTCGCCGAGCCTGTAGACGTCGACCACGCGGGCCTCGCCGCCGTCCCAGCGGAGCAGGCCCGAGTCGGCCACCTGGCCGCCACCCTCGGCGTAGAACGGGCTTTCCTCGAGCTTGACCAGCGCCCGCCCGTCGTCGGCGGCGACCGCCGCCAGGCCGGTCGCCGCGCGCAGCGTCTCGTAGCCGACGAAGTGGGTCGGCGGCGCCTCGGCGGCGAAGGCGATCACCTTCTCGTGGCGGTTCTCGGCGCCGTGCGCGGTGGCGGCGCCAACGCGGGCGCGCTGGCGCTGCTCTTCCATCAGCTCCTCGAAGCCGCCGTCGTCGACCGCGAGGCCGCGCTCGGCCAGCAGCTCCTTGGTTAGGTCGTAGGGAAAACCGAAGGTGTCGTGCAACTTGAAGGCGTCGGCAGCGTCGATCCACGAGGTGCCGGCCTCCTCCGCCTCGGCAATGAGCCGCTCAAGTAGCTCGCTGCCGCGCTCCAGAGTGCGGCCGAAGCTCTCCTCCTCGTCCGCGACCCAGCGGGCGATCGTCTCTCGCTCGGCGACCAGCTCGGGGTAGGCCTCCCCCATCACCTCGATCGTCCGCTCGGCGAAACGCCCGAGCCAGGGCGCCTCGAGCCCAAGCGTGCGTCCCTGCTGGATCGCCCGCCGCATGATCCGCCGCAGGATGTAGCCACGGTCCTCGTTGGAGGGAACGACGCCATCAGCAAGCAGGAAGGCGGCGCCGCGCGAGTGGTCGGCGACGATCCGCATCGCCCGGGTGACCGCGCCGCCCTCCGTCGAGGAGCGCCCGGAGAGCTCCTCGGCGAGGCCGACCAGCGGCCGCAGCAGGTCGGTCTCGAAGACCGAGGGCACGTCCTGCAGGATCGCCGCCATGCGGTCGAGCCCCATGCCGGTGTCGATGTTGCGCATCGGCAGCTCGCTGAGGCGGCCGTCCTCGCTCAGGTCGTAGGTCATGAAGACGTGATTCCAGAACTCGAGGAAGCGGTCGGTGTCATCGCCGGGGCGCTCTCCGGCCGCGCCAAACTCCTCGCCCCGGTCCAGATACAGCTCCGAGCAGGGGCCGCAGGGGCCGCTCGGCCCCGCCTGCCAGAAGTTGTCCTCGCGGCCGAGGCGGACAATCCGCTCGTCCGGCACGCCGACCCCACGCCAGATCTCGATCGCCTCCTCGTCCGGCCCAAGGCCAAGCTCCTCATCGCCGCCGAAAACCGTCACCCAGATCCGCCCTGGCTCCATGCCGAAGCCCTGCGTCGAGAGCTCCCAGCCCCAGGGAATCGACTCGGCCTTGAAGTAGTCGCCGAAGCTCCAGTTGCCGAGCATCTCGAAGAAGGTGAGGTGGCGGGCGGTGTTGCCGACCTCCTCAATGTCGGTCGTGCGAAAGCATTTCTGCACGTCGGCCAGGCGCGGCGCCGGCGGCCGCTCACGGCCGAGGAAGTAAGGCTTGAAGGGCTGCATTCCGGCCGTGGTCAGGAGCACCGACGGGTCGTGGACGGAAGGCACCAGCGAGGCGGAGGGCACGATCTCGTGCCGTCGCTCGGCGAAGAAGGAGAGGTAGGTGTCGCGGATCTCGGCGGCCTTCATCCGCCAGAGAGCCTAAGACAAGAGCTGACGCGCGCGGGCCGGCGCCGTTGGTGCTAAGAACGAACAGCCCTAACCTTGAAGGATGGCGTCGCATGGGGAACCGAGCGCGGCATGAGCCAGTTCGGCGACAAGCGCCTGGCACAGCGCGCGGCCCGCGGAGACCAGCGGGCGTTCGAGCAGATCTACCGTCGCTACCACCAGCAGCTCTACCGCTTCTGCCTGACGATGCTGGGCAATCCCCACGACGCGCAGGACGCGCTGCAAAACGCGATGGTCAAGGTGCTGCGAGCGCTGCCGGGGGAGGAGCGCGAGATCGAGCTGAAGCCATGGCTTTACCGGATCGCCCGCAACGAGGCGGTGGAAACAATCCGGCGCCGGCCCGACCGGCTCGAGCCGGTGCCGGAGCTGGAGGCGCCGGCCCGCTCTCAGGTCGCGGAGCTGAGCGAGGACCGCGAGCGGCTGCGCCGCCTCTTCGCCGACCTCGACGCGCTGCCCGGCCGCCAGCGGGCCGCCCTGGTGTTGCGCGAGCTCTCCGGCCTCTCCTTCGAGGAGATCGGCAGGGCCCTCGAGACTTCGCCCGCCACCGCCAGGCAGACCGTGTACGAGGCCCGCTTGAGCCTGCGCCAGATGGAAGCGGGGCGTGAGATGCGCTGCGAGGCGGTTACGCGGGCGCTCTCCGACGGAGACCGGCGCATGCTGCGGCGCAGGGACCTACGTGCTCACCTGCGCGGCTGCGCCCCGTGCCGGGCTTTCGCCGACGGCATCGCCGAGCGCCGCTCCGAGCTGGCCGCGCTGGCACCCCTGCCGCTCGCGGTGTCGAGTGGGATCCTGCACTGCATCTTCGCCCAGGCGGAAGGCGGAGTCGCCGCCACCGGCCTCGTCGGCACGGGGGGCGGCGCCGAAGCGGCCGGCGCCGGCAAGGCGATCGCCGGCGCGACGCTTGCGAAGTCGGCGGCATCCGTCGCCGTCGTCGCCGTCGCCGGGGTCTCGACCGCCGACCGCACGGGGCTGATCGACGTCGGGGTTCCCAGCCAGCGTGGAGGCGAGAGCCCGAGTGCGGCCGGAAACGCCGGCTCGCCCGCGCCTCCGGCGGCCGCCGGCTCGCCGGCGAGGACCGCAGCGGCAGTAGCCCAGGCCCGTCTTTCGGGACGGGCCCTTCCGCAGCTTTCCGGCGGTCGGCCGGCCGGCGACTCGCCGCCGCCCGCCGAGGCAGAACGGCCCACCTTGGCTTCCCCGGGCGAGAGCTCTGGGGAAGGTCTTCCACCGGGTGCATCCGCCAAGCCCGCCGACCATCGCGGCGGCGGGCGTTCCGCGGCCGCGACTCGAGGGGAGAACGGCTCCCGTGGCCAAGGCGAACCCTCCCGCGGCCGGCAAACCGCCGCCGCGCGCAAATCACCGCAGGGCAACCCTTCCCCGGCAGCCGGCCCCCGCCGGGTGGGTGCACATCACAAAGGCGCCCATCCGCCCCCGGTGCAGCCCGCGCCTTCTTCCCAAGAGCGGGATGCGGGCAGCGGCAAGAGCTCGCAATCCGCCTCGAACGCCAATGCCGGCCAGGCGCCCGCCGAACAAGCGTCCGCCGCCGACGAACATGGCCCTGACGAAGGCGGCGGCGCCCCGTTCCAGCCCTGACGAAGCCGTGGGCATCGCCTCGCGGCGCACCGACAGCGAAGGAGGAGGCACGATGAAGTTGATCAAGATCGCGCTCGTGACCGGCGCCCTCGCGCTGGTGGGCGGCCCGGCAGCACTCGCGGCGCCGAACTACCACCCGGGCAAGCCCGAATACACGCCGGCGCCGGCGCCGCACGCGAAAGCCTTCGGCTTCTACTGCAAAGGCCAGAGCAAGAAACACGTCAAAGGCGAGAAGGGGACTGCCTTCAGCCGCTGCGTGAAAGCGCTGGCGAAGGCGGCCCACAACCCGACGATGCTCCCCGGCCGGGCCTGCAAGGGCCTCAGCAAGGACCACGTCAAAGGCCAGAAAGGGACCGAGTTCAGCCGCTGCGTAAATGCCGTCGCCCACCTGCGCAGGGACGAACGGAGTGCTGGACCCTAAGCGGCGATGGTGCCGTGGCCGACGATCTTCTCGCCGGCCAATAGCACCGCGGTCTGACCCGGCGCCACGCCGGCGAAGGCTTCGCCGAGCTCGATCTCGAGCCTGCCGTGCCGCCCCGTCCCGGCCGCGATCCTCGCCGCCGGGACGGGGCGCGCGCGGTAGCGCAGCCTGACCGCGTCGACGCCGGCTCCGTCGCGGTGCAGCACCGCGTCGCGGATTCGCACCCTGCGGGCTTCGACCTGCTCACGGGCGCCGACGGTGACGGTGTTGGCCCCGGCATCGGTGGCGAGTACGTAGAGCGGCTCCTCGGCGGAGACGCCGATCCCCCGCCGTTGGCCGACGGTGAAGTTGTGGTGGCCACGATGGCGGCCGATAGCACGACCCGAGCGGTCGAGCACCGCTCCCTCGCGCTCGCGCAGGCCACCGTGTCGCTGCAGGAAGCGCGCCTTGCCCTGGCCGGCGAGGAAACAGAGGTCCTGGCTCTCGGGCTTGCGGGCGACCGCGAGGCCGTGGCGGGCGGCGATCTCGCGCACCTCGGGCTTGCTCAGCTCGGTCAGCGGGAAGCGCAGCCTGCCAAGCAGCTGCGGCGGCAGCGCGGCGAGCATGTAGCTCTGGTCCTTGTCGCGATCGGCAGCGGCCGCCAACAGCGGACCCTCGCCATCCTCGACGATGCGGGCGTAGTGGCCGGTGACCAGGCGCTCTGCCCCCAGCCGCTCCGCCAGGTCGATCATCGCCGCGATCCGCACCTCGCCATTGCAGACGATACAGGGGTTGGGCGTCGCACCGGCGCTGTAGCCGCTGAGGAAAGTCCCGACGACGCGCTCGCGAAATTCCTCCTCCAAGTCCAACGTCAAATGTGGGATGCCGAGCGAGTGGGCAACCGCGCGGGCGCCCAGCACCGCCTCAGGCGAGCAGCAGGCCTTGGCGCCGTCGGTCTCGGGGTCGGCCCAGAGCTTGACGGTCACGCCCAGCACGTCCGCTCCCCGCTCGCGTTCGAGCAACGCCGCGACGGCGCTGTCAACGCCACCCGACATCGCCACCAGGACCCGACCGGCCCGCGCCTGGCCCAGCCGCTGCGATGACGCCGCAGCGCTGGCCAGCGCCCGGTGCAAGGCATCCGCAGCGAGTTGCGCCGCGTGCCGCTTGGCCGGCGTCAACCCCCCGATCGCCGCATCGACCTCGTCCGTCCCGACCCGCGCCGCCTCCACAACCGCCGCCCCGTCGACCATCTCCGCCACAGCAGCGGTCGCCGCCCGCATAGCCCCACACCCCTCGGCAGCGAAAGTCACCTTTGCGATCCGCCCATCGTCGATCGCCAGGGAGACGCGCGAAAGATCTCCACACGCGGCCCCTCCCGCGGCGCCGCTGAAGGATCCGTCCGGTGGCGGACCCAGCCGAGCCTCGTCACGCAGGTAGGCCTCTAGCAATTCGCCGTTCATGGCTTCCCATTATGGGCGTGTCTCCCGAACCAGCTGCAAAAAGAGGCTCCAGTCCGCCGTTGCCGCCCCTGGCTTTGATCCCTTGAAGTGAAGGGCGGGCGCCTCCTCGCGATCCCACAAGACCGAGAGAGATCGGCCCCCAAGCCGTTTGTGTTGGGTCAAACGTTGGAGCGGCTCGCGCACGGACTCGAGCCTCGGGCCAACCGTAGCACCGGGACCGTCCCGAGGCGACCGCTGAACGCCACCAACCGGACGTCAGTCCAGGTTGGAGAGCAGCAGCTCGGCCTCGCTCCAGTCCTCGCCGCGGACGCGCAGGGCGATGTCGCCGCGGCCGAAACGGTCGGTCGGCCAGTCGGCGGTCAGCACCGCCTCGATCCCCGCCTCTTCGAGCGCCTGGTGCCAGGCGCGGGCGGTACGCACGTCGCCGAAGTCACGCACGACCTCCCATCCGTCGAAGGCCGGGTCGTCAACGTGGATCGGCGTCGCCCCCGGCCCGGGGCCAAAAGCGCGGCGCAGGCGGTCGATCAGGCTCATCGACGAAGTGTGATGCCCAGCTCCCTCAGCTGCATCTCATCGACCGGCGCCGGTGCGCCGGTCAGGGCATCGGCGCCCGAGGCCGTCTTCGGGAAGGCGATCACGTCGCGGATCGAAGCGGCCCCGGCGAGGCGCTGGACGATGCGGTCGAGCCCGTAGGCGATGCCACCGTGCGGCGGCGCGCCGTAGCGCAACGCCTCGAGCAGGAAGCCGAAGCGCGCCTCGGCTTCCTCGGACCCGATCCCGAGCGCGGCGAAGACCTGCCGCTGCACCTCAGCGCGGTGGATGCGGATCGAGCCGCCGCCCATCTCCTGCCCGTTCCAGACGAGGTCGTAGGCGAGCGCCCGCGCCTCGCCGGGGCGATCGGGGTCGAATTCACCGGCCGGCGCGGTGAAGGGATGGTGCAGCGGGTCCCAGCGACCCTCGGCCGGGCTCCACTCCATCAGCGGCCAGTCGACGATCCAGACCAGGCGGTCCTCACCCTCCTCGATCAAGCCAAAGCGCTCGCCCAGCTCTACCCGCAGCGCTCCGAGGACAGCATCGGCGACCCGGCGCTCGTCGGCGACCAGCAGCAGCAGGTCGCCCTCTTCCGCGGCAAGCCGCTCGTTCAGCCCCCGCAGCTCCGCCTCGCTGAGGAACTTGGCCGTCGGCGAGCGCCAACTGTCGCCCTCGCGAAACGCCCAGACCAGGCCCTTTGCGCCCAGCTCCTGAGCACGGGAGATCAGGCCGTCCAGCTCGGAGCGGGCCAGCTCGCGCTTGCCGGCGTTGATGCCGCGCACCGCGCCGCCGGAGTCGATCACCGAGCGGAAGACTTTGAACTCGGTCTGCGCCAGCGGCTCCTCCAGCCCGACCAGCTCGAGGCCAAAGCGCATGTCGGGCCTATCGGTGCCGAAGCGGCCCATCGCCTCGTCGTAGCCGAGCCGCTCGATCGGCAGGGTCAACTCCGGCCCACCGGCGCGCTCGAAGACGTGCACGAGCAGGCGCTCGTTCAGCGCGATCACGTCGTCGACCCCGACGAAGGACATCTCGATGTCGAGCTGGGTGAAGTCGGGCTGGCGATCGGCGCGCAGATCCTCGTCGCGGAAGCAGCGGGCGATCTGGTAGTAGCGTTCGAAGCCGGCAACCATCAGCAGCTGCTTGAAGAGCTGCGGCGACTGCGGCAGGGCGTAGAAGGAGCCACGCTGCAGGCGGCTGGGGACGAGGAAGTCGCGCGCGCCCTCCGGCGTAGAGCGGGTAAGGACCGGCGTCTCGACGTCGAGGAAGCCCTCGCCGTCGAGGAACTCGTGCATCGCCGCCGTCACCCGATGACGCAGGGCAAGCGCCTCGCGCATCGGCTCGCGACGCAGGTCGAGGTAGCGATGGCGCAGACGGGCGTCCTCGCCGACCTCGCCGGAGAAGCCCTCGACCTGGAACGGCGGCGTCTCGGCATCGGCCAGCAGCTCGGCCTCGGCGACCCGCAGCTCGAACTCGCCGGTCGGCAGGTCCGGGTTGACGGTCTCGGGCGAGCGCCGCACGATCTCACCGGCGGCACTGACTACGTCCTCCGCGCGCAGTCCGTGGGCGAGCTCGAAGGAGCCGCCTGCGGCATCGGGGTTGAAGACCAGCTGGACGATGCCGGTGCGGTCGCGCAGGTCGATGAAGATCAGCCCGCCGTGGTCGCGGCGGCGGTGGACCCAGCCGGCGAGCCGAGCCGGCGAGCCGACGCGATCGGCGAGCACCTCGCCGCACCAAGCATCGCGGTAGCGGTTGGGCTGCAGCGCCGGCGCGCCGTTCACGGCGCCGACCCGATCTCGTCGGCCAGCCGCCCCGCCTCCACCGGCCGCTGCTCGCCGCTGGCCATGTCGCGAAGCTGGGCCGAACCGTCGGCCTCAAGGATGACGACGCGGCGGGCGCCGATCCGGTCGGCGTGCTTGAGCTGGCCCTTGAGGCCCCGGTCCGCCAGGTCGACCTCGGCCGAGATGCCGGCGTGGCGCAGCTCGCCGGCGAGCGTCGTCGCCCGCCGCCTCTGCTCATCGGCGGCGACGGCGATGAAGGCATCGCGCCCCGGGGCCTCCACCGCCTCGTCGAGAGCGAGCGCGATCCGCTCGATCCCCGCCGCCCAGCCGACCGCCGGCGTCGGCGGCCCGCCGAGCTGCTCGATCAGGCCGTCGTAACGGCCGCCACCGCCGATCTCCGACTGCGCTCCGAGCCGATCGCAGACGAAGGAGAAGATCGTCCGCGTGTAGTAGTCGAGGCCGCGGACCAGGGTCGGGTCGATCGAGTAGGCGATGCCGGCGGCGTCGAGCAGCGAGCGGACCTCGGCGAAGTGCTCGGCGTCCTCGCCGTCGAGCCGCTCGACGATCGTCGGCGCGCTCGCCATCACCACCCTCGTCCCCTCGTCGTCGGAGTCAAAGGCTCGCAGCGGGTTGAGCTCAATCCGCTCGCGGACATCCTTCGAGAGGTCATCCTGGTGGGCTCGCAGGTGAGCTTTCAGCTCTTCCAAGTACGCCTGGCGCGACTCGGGCGAGCCGAGGCTGCCGAGTTGCAGCTCGACTCCCGGCACGCCCAGCTCGTCCAGCAGCTCAAAGAGCAGCGCGATCAGCTCGGCGTCGGCCAGCGGCGAGTCGCTGCCGATCGCCTCGGCGCCGAGCTGGTGGAACTGCCGGTAGCGACCGGCCTGCGGCCGCTCGTGGCGGAAGAAGGGCCCCCCGTAGAAGAGCTTGACCGGCTGCGCCAGCTTGTGCATGCCGTGCTCGAGATAGGCGCGGCAGATCGGCGCCGTCCCCTCGGGGCGCAGGGTGATGCTGCGGCCGCCCTTGTCCTCGAAGGTGAACATCTCCTTGCGGACGATGTCGGTTGAGCGGCCGACGCCGCGCTCGAACAGCTCGGTGTCCTCGAAGGCCGGCGTGGCGATGCGCTCATAGCCAGCGCGGGCGAGGATCGTGGCGGCGGCGCGCTCGATCCGTGCCCGGTTGCGGGCTTCCTCGGGCAGGACATCGAAGGTCCCGCGCGGCGCCTGGTACTTGCTGGCCATCGTCGCGCGACCTTACCTGCGCGCGGGAGAACGCGCGCTAGCGCGCCAGCTCGGCGAGGAACGGGTTGCTGGCTCGCTCGGCGCCGACCGTCGTCACGCCCATGTGGCCGGGGTAGACGCCGGTCTCGGGCGGGTGCGAGTCGACCAGGGTGCGGATCGAGCGCACCAGGGTCGGGCCGTCGCCGCCCGGCAGATCGACGCGGCCGACGGAGCCCTGGAAGAGGACGTCGCCGGAGAAGATGGCGTTCTCGCCGCGCACGGAGTAGGTGACGTGGCCGGGGCTGTGGCCGGGGGTCGCGATCACGTCGATCGTCAGCCCGGCCAGCTCGAGCGTCTCGCCACCGCTCACGGCCTCGTCCGCCTCGTAGCTCTCGTAGGGCCCGATCCCGGGCACGGGGACGTAGGCCATGATGTCGGCGAGGACTGCCGTTTCCAGCTGCGGGCAGTAGACCGGGGCGCCGCTGGCAGCCGCCACCGGCGCGACGGCGCCGATGTGGTCGAAGTGGCAGTGGGTGAGCAGGATCGCCTCGATCTCCGCGCCGGTGGCCTCGACCGCCGCCAAGATCCGCTCGGGCTCCTCGCCGGGGTCGACAACGAGGCAGCGATCGGAGCCGGTGGCGCGCAGGACGAAGCAGTTCTCGGCGATCGGGCCGACGGTGAGCATCTCGACCTCGAGGCTCACTTCTCCTCCCGGGCACGGATCCGCGCCCGCTCGCGCCGCCGCCACATCATCGTGTCGATCCAGTAGCCGGCGGGGATGTAGAAGACCAGCATGAAGGCGCCCAGACCAAGGCTGGCAGCGAGCGGGCGTTTGAAGAGCACCAGTAGCAGCGCGGTGAAGATCGCCGCCGCTATGAGGCCTCGGTTGATCGAACCGCGCCAGGTCGGCGGGGCGTCGCCGCGCGGCGCGCTCTTGCGACCGGCGCGAGCGCGCGCCTTGGCTTCCTCGCGGGTGCGCGGGCGGCCGGGGCGGCGGTTGGGGTCGACGCGGCCACCCTGCGTGCCGCGGTGCTTGCGGCGGCGCTTCTTCCTCGTTTGTGCCACCGACGGAATCTAGTACAACGGCGGCCGCTTCAGTCGAGGGCGGCGAGCCGTCCCTCGATCGTCTGGCGGCCAGGATCGAAGTCCCGGATCGGGGTCTCCGCGGGATATCCCGCCAGCGCCGCCGCGGGGACCAGTCCGACCAGCTCGGCCTCGACCGGGCGCACGCCGAGCGGCGCCGCCAGCCCGCGCACTCGCTCGACCACGACGGCGAGCGGCGTCGCCCGCGGATCGTGCACGTTGGTCGAGACCTGTACGCGCCCACTCGCCAGCGGCAGGCCGATCGCCCGCACGCCTGGCAGGCCGCCGCCCGACTCGCGCAGGCCGGCGGCGACGGCGCGGGCGACCTCGAGGTCGCCGCTGTCGAACTCGAGGTTGAATGCGGCAAGCGGCGGGCGGGCGGTGACCAGAGTGGCGCCGGCGGTGCGGTGTGGCAGGCCGGGGCCACGATCTGCCTCCAGCTCGCCCGCCTCCATCCGCAGCCAGAGCTCGGCCAGGCCACCGTTGCGGAAATAGGCGCGCTCGGTGCGGTCGGGCGCGGTGGCGAGCTCGCCGTAGAGGAAGGCCGGGACGCCGAGCGCGCCGATCTCGCCGGCTACCTTAAGCGCGGCGGCGCGGGCGTCGTCCCGCTTCTCCTGCAGCCAGACCAAGGGACAGACGTCGAGCGCGCCGATCGCGGGGTGAAGGCCTTCGTGGGCGGTCATGTCGATCGTGGCGATCGCCGCGGCGGCCGCCCCCGCCAGCGCCGTCGTCAGCGCCGCCGGCTCGGCGGCGAGGGTGAAGACCGTGCGGTTGTGCCCGGCGTCGGAGTGGCGGTCGAGCAGTGCGACCTCAGCGCCGAAGGCGCGCTCGATCGCCTCGATGCGAGCGGCGTCGCGCCCCTCGGAGACGTTGGGGACAGCAAGCAGCGGCTCGGCCACCGCTCAGACGGCCAACCTGCCGGACCGCAGGACCGTCTCCCCGTCGATCTCGACGGTCGGTTCGAGCACGACGCAGTCGAGGTGGACCGGCACCTGGATCGTGCCGCCGATCGCCGCCGAGGCCCCGAAGGCGACGTGGATAGTGCCGAGGATCTTCTCGTCCTCGAGGATGTTGCCGGTGAGGGTCGCCTCTTCGTTGGTGCCGATCCCCAGCTCGGCCAGGTTCGTGCCGTCGGTCCCCTCGTCTGTGAGCATCCCCAGCAGCCGTTTGCCGTCGGCGCCGCCGGCTTCGGTCAGGTGGCCGTCGCGGACCTCGAGCGTGACCGCTTCGGCGACCTTGCCGATCACCGCGATCGAGCCGTCGACCACCAGCGTTCCCTCCCCCGTCCCCTCGACCGGAGCGATGAAGGCCTCGCCGCAGGGGATGTTGCCGAAGGCACCGCGCTTGTTGAGCATGCCGGCGTCGACGATCGCGGTGCGGTCTTCCAGCCCCATCCGCAGGTCGCTACCGCGGGGGCAGGTGATGCGCGCTTCGGCGCCGGCGCCGAGCGCCCGCGCGAGGTCGGCGCCGCGTTTGCGCAACAGCCTCATGTCGGCGCCCATCACGCGGGCCAACATCTCCGCCGTGACACCCGGCATCGAGGCGATCCTGGCGCCCGCCTCGGTGGCGGCTCTGCGCGCTTCGGTATGGGAGATCGACTGGATCGTCGGCGCGATCACGATGTCAGCCGCCATCATCGCCGCCGCGACCGGAGCCGGCGGCTCGGCGGCGTGCGATTCGCGCTCGGAGATCACCGCCAGGGTGGCGTCCCCACCCTCGCCCTGGGCGTTGATTCGCAGCAGCGCCCCAAGCTCTTCGGTGATCGGGTTGCAGATCACCAGCACCTCCTCCGAGGGCTCCAAGCCGAGGCAGTCCCGGATCACCGTGCCTACCGCCCTGTCCAGCGCCTCCGACATCCGTAACAGGCTATTCACCGCTCCGGGCGATTGCACCATCGGGCACGCTCGGGGTTCTCGCCGCCCATCCGCCCCTCGGTAGCATCCGCTTCCCCGCCGGAGTAGCTCAGCTGGTCAGAGCAGCGGAATCATAATCCGCGTGTCGGGGGTTCGAGTCCCTCCTCCGGCATCGCAAAGTGCCTGCAACTGAGCATTTTTCTTTGCTGTTTGACAAGCGGAATATCGTCGGAAACGGCTGCCGATCCCGAAGCCAACCGCAAAGCACCGCAGAGAGCCGCGAAGAACCGCTGGGGTACATACGAGTCAGTCGCAAAGGGCCGCAATCACCCGTGGCGTTTTCCGCCTCCCGCGTTGACCCAGGTGTCGAGCTCGCTTCTTCTGAAGAGCAGTCGAGAGCCATCGCGGTGGAGCGGGATCCTTTTCGCGCTGCTCAATGCGTAGATACGTGAGGGAGGACACCGGAGGTATTCCGCGGCCTCGGCGGCGGTCAACCATTCGCCGGGGGCGTCGAGTTTGGGTGCCAATAGTTCGACAACCCGTTCAGCGATGGCCTCGACCAACTCCGGCGGAGCCTCAAAGTCGATGTGTATGCGCTTGCTCAATGCGGTAATTGATCGCCTTGGGTTGACATCGGCCAAGGCGCGACCCGCAGGACCTCGGACAAGTCGCTGCGAACCGCAGCGTTGACCACTGCCCATGATGCTCTCTTGGTCCCCAAAGCACCGGGTCTTCTTCCTAGAAACCATGCGAACGGCGGATGTGGCGCCTCGCGGGCAGGCCGTTAACAGGTTCGCGGCCGCTTGGCGGCGGCAGGGTCGACGAGTTTGGCGATAGTTGATCGCCCCATCCGACTAGGTTTATAGACGGATGTCAGAGCAGGCCTCAACCCGACTTGCGCCCGGGCGATTGGCTGGTAGCTGGGCGAAGCTGACGCGAGCGCAGGGCCACGTGGAAGACCTACGACGCGCCATCCTCGACTCATGCGGCGGGGAGGCACCGCCGCGTGTTCTCAGTACGCGGCGGGAGTTCGATCCGAGTAACAACCTGATCCTTTGGATCGCTGAGAGCTTGCCCGAGATCGGCGATGACTGGGGCCTGATCGTTGGAGACGCGATCCACAACATGCGCTGTGCTCTCGACCATCTTTGGTGGCAGCTGGCCATCGATCACCTCGGGCGAAAGCCCACCGAGGAAGAGGCCCGGGACATCATGTTCCCGATTCTCACCCACTCGACCCGGAGAAGTTCAGGAAACACCGCTACCTCAAATACGTGTGCGCAGAGGCTGCCGAGAAAGCTGAGCGATTCCAACGCTACGACGCAAGCGACGACCAGGTCCTGCTCTTGACCGTCCTCGCGACCCTCTCCAACCGCGACAAGCACCGGGAAATCCACCCGGCCTTCTTCGTCAACACCACCGCCTCCATCCCAATGGAACCGATGGACAAGGTGTTCGTCGACTGCGAACTCCCCAACGAGGTCCGTGGCGGGATGCGCCATTTCGAGGGACAGATCGTGCATCCGCCCGAGCGGCCGGGAGTCGGGGACGTAGTGACTGGGATCAGCGTCAAACCAACTGGGCCGGCTCCAGACATAAGGGTCGACGCCGAAGTGATCGGAGAGATCGCCCTCGGCGACGAGGCGAATCTGACCTTCGGAATCCTCAACGAGATCGGCCAGTTCGTCTCGGGAACCCTTAACTGGTTCGCTCCATTGCTTCAGGAATCAGAGACGGTGGGTGGTGGCTGAGCCTGCGGCCTGTCGCTACCCCGCGCGCCGACTTCGGACGGTCGGGGGGTTCCCAGAGTGGACGGACAGTCCACGGTTTAGTTCTACTCCCAGCGAGGACTGAATCTGCCGATTTCACCGTCACACTGTTCCCGTGGAAATCCTTCGCGACGAGACGGTTGGCATCTGGTTCGTCAAGCCCAGTGACGAAGAGCGTGAGTTGAAACCTCCCTACCTCGAGGCCTTGCCGCGTTACTTAACCGCCCTTGACTCGATTTTCGCCAAAGCGACGGTGCGTGATGAGGCCCAGCTAATTCTCTCTCTGCTTGGGGTTCGCGGAATGCAGGATGAAGGGTGGGAGCCCTACGACACGACGGTCGAGGCGATCGCCGTGGCAACCCGCCTTCATAACGAAACCGAGGACAGCCTGGCTGCCCGCCACCTTTCACTCTGGATTTACGGCCACATCGTTGAGGCGGCTGCTCCGTACGATCTCCTCGCAAATCTGGTCAAGGTCGCCCAAGGCGAGCGAGCACGGATCACCTGGCTGCCCGACGAACGCGGTCGAGCACTTTCCCCGGGGCGCAAGATCGAATTGATAGGCAGCTGGGCCGAGGAGATCGGCAATCAATGCGCCTCCTATCTCCTGAACGGAATCTGGAACCGCGAGCTTCGAAACAGTGTCTTCCACGCCGACTACACCCTGCACAGTTCCGAAATCCGCCTCATCGGGAGCGGCAAGGTCGTCACTCTGGAGGAGTTCGGCGAGCTGAGTGGGCGCGCGCATGCCTTCCACGACGCGATGATCGGACTACGCCGCTTCTATCGCGGGCTCTACACCGAGCCCAAGCGAGTGCCGGCCGGCCCGATCTCCGGAGTGCCCGACGAGGACCTAATCGTCATCGTCCGCGACGGAGACGGCGCGGTTGGCTTGAAGGATGCGCTAACCCCGGTCGAACGTGCGAGCGGCGGCATCCCCTTCCGTTACGCGAAGCTTTTTCCTGATGAGATTCGGATGCTCGAAGCCGATCCTTATCTGGCGAAGCTACCTGCCCGCCCAAAGGGCGAGGGATCAGCATGACTCTCGTTCTTAGCGTCGCAACGCCTGCATACGCACTACAGGTGGGTGATCGCCTCGTCTCCAAAGCCGGAGAGCCCTTCGACCCGCTGGCCAACAAGAACGTCGTGCTGCGCGCCACCGATGGTCTACTCGTCTTCGGCTACACCGGCCCCGCATACCTTGACGGTATGCCGACCGACGTCTGGGTCGCCGATCGGATCTCTGGCGGTGCCTGCGCCGAGATCGGAGGTGCTCTCGCCTACGGCAATTTCGCGATCCGTGACGTTGGCTCCAGCCTGCTCGCCCTTAGCCAACCGCTACAGGGCGACTCGGCGTTTCGCGAATACGGCGGCGAGATCTGCGCTGTCGGCTGGCAGTGGGATGGCAAGCGTCAGCGAGCCCTTGTTCGGGACGTGCTTTGGCGTCTGCAACGCCAAGGCGAAAAGCTGCGCTGGTCTCAGCTGGTGCCAAGGCACCTCCCGGAGCGAAAGGAAGTCTTCCGAATGACGGCCACCGGCAACTGGGCAACGAGCGCGGAGGTCTGGCAGAAACTCTTGGAGCGGGTCGGTAGCGCCGGTGCAGACTGGGAACGTGTGGAGAGGCTCTTGGTCGACGCAATCCGCAGTGTCGCTGAGCACTCCCCAAGGACGATCGGCGCTCATTGCATGTCGATTCTCGTGCGCCCTTGGACGTTCCCGAACGCGCTCGTCAAATTCATGCCCGAGAGTCCCCATCAAGGCGAGGCGATGGGCCAGACGGTGGAGGTCTCCTACGCACCGTGGATGGTCGCACCAGATGCGATCCACGCGCCAGCCGTGTCGGTGGGCGGCCTCAACTGCGAACAAGGGCTGCTCTCTTACTCGATGGAGACCCCGGCTCCCCCGGCCGATCAACTGCTGAAGGGCGCCTTTCAATCTCAAGTACGACCAACGTCTTGAGCTTCCGCCAGATTTCTTAGTCTGGATCCCATCGTGACCGGAACGCGACAGGAGACATCCAAAAGGCACCACCACATCCCTCAATTCATGTTGCGTGGCTTTACCGGACCGAACGGCCGTCTGACGCTCGTCGGAGTCCGTCCGGAGCCCAAGGTTCGCCGCAAGATGCATCCCCGCCGGGTCGGCGCGATCGAGCGACTGAACTCCTGGGAGCACGACGACGGGACGTTTGACGACGAGCTTGAGCGCATCCCGCTGAATCGACTCGACACGTTTGGCGCCGAGGGGCTGCGCGATCTAATCGAGTTTGCTCGAGCCGTCGAGCCCAAAGGCCAGCTTCGCCTGCTTGATCGTGATTGGGAAGACCGCGTGCCACTGACCATGCACATCGCCGGCCTGATGGTCCGCAGCCCGAAGCTCCGCGAGGGGCTTGATGAGAAGGCGCTGCCGACGATGATCGAGCACATGCGCTTGAAACTCCGGCAGGCGGTCGAGGACGGAACAGCCGAGGAGGAACACGTGCGGCCGCTGCTGTTGGCGTTTGAGCAGCCTGGGATGGTGCGGCTGGAACCGGGGCGCAATCGACACCAGGCCGCGCTCCTAGACCTCATCACCACGGTTACGGCGGCGATCGGCTCACGCCATATCGTCTCCGTCCGACAGGTCGACCAGCCCTTGCTGACCGGCTCTGAGCCGGTTGTGGTCTTTCCGGATGCCGATCTCCTGAAAGGAGTCTCGTGTGCCGAGCTGCTGACGGAGGCGGATCCACCCGTAGCGTTCTGGGAAGAGCGCAAAGACATGCTGGCGAGAGTCAGTGAGATCCTGAGCGCGACGGCGGGACTTGCGTGGGCGGCGAATCGCCACACCGTGGTCCTAATGGCTCACCCGGAGAGCGAAGACGGTTGCAAGCTGATCTACGCCTTCAATGAGCTCTCTGGCGAATCGCTTTCCGGAATTCTCAATACCAAGGTCGTCGGGGCATCGGACTGGGTGGCAGGTGCCGCCGGAGACTTCATGCTCGAGATTCTCGCAACGGCAGCGGGAAAAGCACAGCGGAGCAAAGAACCGGCTCAGCGCGGATGACGGCGTGACGTCGCTTGTCCAGTTCGATCAGGCCGTGCTTCAGCCGCGTAACTTCCGCTAGTCGTCGCCCGCCACCTGCAGCCAGACTAGGAAACCCCTGCCTAGGTCGGGGCCTTCCAGCAGAGCGTCGAGTGCAGCACTCAATCGACCGAACTCCCAGCTCGGAAATCGCGTTGGGTGGACGATCACCAATCCGTGGTGGTCGCGATTTGCCTCGACGTATTCGCGGACGATCGCTTCGAAGTCAGCCCGGTTGTAGGTGACGACGGCACGGCCCTGCCGCTGAGCGACCTCGAAGAGGTCGGGATCGCTGAGGCCGCGGAGGCTGGGATCGGCGGTGGTTGCGATTACGTCGTGGCCGCGATCTCGCAGCCGCTCCGCCACCTTGCCGCTGATCTGCTCGTCGAGGAGCAGCTTCACGCCAGAGCGGCTTGCTCGCGCCTCCAGGCCGCCTCGGCCTCATCCGCGTCCTCGGCATTGCGAGCGATGCGGTCGTCTACCTCCTCCGGGAAGGCGCCGTAGTAGCGAACCGCGGTACGCACCTGGGAGTCGGTGAGGCTGAGCAGGTCGGCGGTGGCGGAGATCGCCTTCTCCCCACGCGCCTTGCCGCTCTTCAGCGTCGTCAGCACCTCCCATAGATCCGGTCCCCCCGCGAGGGCTGCGCGACGGCCGGTGGGCCCGCCGCGGAAGACGATGCCGGGATGTTCATCCATCCTCGTCCCCTCGTCGACGTAGCGCTCGGCGAGACGGGACTTGTTGGTGCCGGCGAGTTCGCTGCGTCGCCTCAAACGCGAGACGACATCGGCGTTCCAGCGGGCGGAGAAGGTCTGGGTTCCACTGGCCATTTGTCTTACAGCGTACTACATGCTTGGTTGACCTGGCCAGGTCAACGCCGGGTCAACAAGACGCCCGCATACGACCGCAACCAGATGGCCCATCTCGGCTCATCTTCCGCTCGGCCAAGCGAAAATCTCATATGGCCGCATATAGCCGCAACCGCCGGGGCAAAATCATAATCCGCGTGTCGGGGGTTCGAGTCCCTCCTCCGGCATCGCGGCATAGAGCGGAATTGGCGTCCTGCTGGCCTGCTCTTGAGGTGAATGTCCCAAATGTGTCCCGAACTTCCACGGGTCAAGGACAGAGGCCCAGCGGCCGCCAGGAAGCGTCCGGTCCACGTCCGAGGTCGTCGCCATCGGCGCGCTGATTCTGATTCTCGTGCTGGTCGTGATTGCCAGCGACGAGCAAGAGCCGCACATCGAGCTCGCCCCGCCGCCGGTCTCAGTCGCGATGCCGCCGATGCCGGTCGCAAGCGGCGCGGCAGCACCCGAAGACCCGACCTGGCGCTTGTGAACCTGGCAGTCGCCTTCCCACCTGGCTGCAAGTTGGCTCGACGGTAGCCGCTGCGGCCGCCGCCGGCGCCTCGTGGGTCGCCGTTTGTCCAGGCGCGGAGGATTGCTCAGGAGGCGAGGGAAGCCGAGGCCGAGGCGCTGCTCCCCTTGCTGCTCGTGTCGCTGAACTTCAACCTGCCGGGCGCAGGGCAGCCGACGATGGGGGTTGCGCTCTACAACGCTGGCGGCAGCGTCGCCAAGAACGTCGCCGTCCTCTTGATCGCCGAGGATGCCTGCTCGCCAGGTGGTCGACTTCCTCCGGCCGGGCGAAACCGTCACGTTCGGCAGCGAACTCCCCGCCACTCATGCTGCGCGCGCCGTTGCCTACGCGCGATCTCAGGATGGGCGCGACCTCGTGTGGGATCACGAAGGCGAGCGCCGCAAGCTAGAGCATCCGCCCGCCGGCTGGCCGGCGTGGGACGCCATCTTTGAGGTCTTCTGCCCCCGACGAAGACCTGAGCGGCCATCGTCCGACCAACCTGCTCCGGGGCAACGACCGGCTCTACTGAACTGCGACTGAAATCCGTCAGCCCCGGCCGCGTACCCCGCCGCGCCCAATGTCCTCTGTCCGGCGCGCACATGGAGTTACTCGCCTGCATAGCGTCGCCCGCGCCTTACCGGATGAGCTGCTCCAAAGCCAACTCCACCACCTCCCCTCGACTGCGACCGCGGTGATCGACGTTTATGAAGGGGACGCTGATGAACAGCGATAGAGCCAGCAGGCAACGGGCCTCGACGTCGGCGTCGTCCTCGCAGAACGCTCGAAGCAGGGCACGCATGTAGTCCATCCGCCTGTCGTCGACCTGCCGCAATCGCCTGGCAACCGCTTTGTCGTGACGGGCCCAGTTTCGGATCGCAAGCTCAACCTTGAACAGTTCGGCACCCGCGGCGGCGCCCATCGCAAAGAGCCGCCTCAGCCTTGATTTCGCGTCCCCTCCCTCGGCCTCGATCGCTTCGGCCACCTCGTCAACCATGGTCCGCTCCCATTCGTCGAGCATCTCCTCCAGCAACGCCTGGCGGTCATCGAAGTGCCAGTAGAACCCACCCTTGCTGACGCCGAGCGCCCGCGCCAGTGGCTCGATTCGCACGGCGTCCGGCCCGCCACGACCAAGCGCGCGCAGGCCCTCCTCCACCCAACTGCCGCGGGGCGTCCGTGTTTTCGTTGCCATCGTCGATCAACCCTAGGAGACTCCCGGGCATACACCCATACGCTACCGTATGGTGAGGCTGCGGATGCCACTTCCACCCGATGCTCACCTCTCCAAACCTTGGCGGATCCACGAGATCGTCCCCGACTTTCGCCTCGAGGACGTCTGGGCGTTGCCGACGCCGGGCCGGGCCGATGAGTTCCGGCTACTCGTCGAGGGACTTGCGGCGGCCGATCCGGCGGAAACCCCGTCCCGGGTGGCACGGGCGCTGTGGTCGCTGCGATGGAAGCTCGGCGATCTGCTTGGCCTGGACGGGCCAGGTTCTGGACTCGGCTCGAGAGTGACGCCGCTGCGCGAGCGGCTGCCGGATGACCTGCAGGGAGCGCGCGGGCCGGAATTCGAGACGCTCCCGTTCACCTCGCTCTACTTGAGCGAGGACGAGTTTGCCGCCGAGCTGGCAAACGGAACCATGCACGGCGTCATGCATCTTGGCTGGGTCCCCGACGGGAGTGGCGGCTACCGAGGGCAGATGGCGGTCTACGTCAAGCCGAACGGCCTCCTGGGCAACGCCTACATGGCCGCGATCAAGCCGTTCCGGTACCTGATCGTCTATCCGCAGATGTTCCGGGCCATAGAGCGGCGGTGGCACGAACGATGACAGGGACGAGCACGAATCGGCGTGAACTCTCTCTGCTCGCGCTCACGATCATCGGGTTCGTCGTGCCGAACACGATGATCGTGTTATTCGCAGTCCGGCACGGCTTCTCCCTCGATGGGTACTTTCAACCCTGGGGCGGGTCGTTGCCGGCAGCCCAACTCGTCCTCGATCTGAGCATCGCCTTCGTCGCGTTCACGCTCTGGGCGGCTTGGGAGGGGCGACGTCTGAGGATGCGCTCGTGGTGGCTGCCGGTCCCAGCCTCGCTGTTGGTGGGCTTGTGCTTCGCGGTTCCGCTATTCCTGCTGTTGCGCGAGCGTGCCATCCAGCCCAAGGACGCCCGCGGTCGCGCGGGCGACTAGCTCCTCGTCGTGCGGCGCACGGCCCGCAAGCGCGATGACGACCCCCTCCATCGCTCCGAGCCACGCACTTGCAACCTTTATCGCGGGTGGCCCAGGCGGAATCGACCCCTCCTTCCGCCCGGCCTCGATCAGCTGCGCGCAGTACTTGAGCAAGGTCTTGACATTCCCGTCGATCATGCGCCCGACCGGATCGTCCCTGCCGCTGAACTCGATTCGCAGGGTCATGATCGCGCGAGCGATGTCACGCCGGCAGTAGACAGCGTGGCCGCGCGCAAGCGCAAGCAGGCCCGCGGCCGCGTTGGGCTGATCCTCGGCCAGCGCACCCACCTCCGGCCACCAGGTCTCGTCGACCCACTCCAGCACCGCAAGCGCAAGGTCTTCCTTGCCCTTGAACTGGTGATAGAGGGCGCCCCGCGTGTAGCCGGCATCGCGCGCCACCTCCTCCAGCACGAGGTTGGCGTAGCCGTGGCGGGACAGGCCCCGCGCGGCGGACTCGAGCAGAGCGCTGCGCGAGCGGGCGCTGCGCTCGGCCTGGGTTGAGCGAGGGCGCTTTGCCGCGGTCGGCGCCATAGGGCTCTTAACGGAAGCCTACATTCATGTATGTATGTTACCTTAGGGAGAAGAGAAGTCCTAGCCATGGGGCAGGGCCACGAGGAGAGAGGGATACAGACATGCGTGGAAACCATATCGGCGTGCGCAAAGGACTGATTTCGGTGTTTGTCTTGGCCGGGGTGATGGCCCTGGGCGTTGCCGGAGTCGCGAGCGCGCTGAAGCTGACCACTACGACCGTGCGGGCGGGCAACCTGCAAGTCACCTTCGGCGGCGGGATCCACCAGCGGACGTTGCCAAAGCACAAGTTCGAAGCGTTCAAGCACACGATCTTCGGGACGATCAAGACCACCGACGGCACTCATCCCTCGGCATTCCGGGAACTGGTCCTCGATGTCGACAAGGACGTGAAGATCAACACCAGGGGCTTTCCCGTCTGCAGGGCCGGCCAGCTCGAGGCGCGGGACACCAAGTCGGCCAAGCGTGTGTGCGGCAAGACGATCATCGGCCAGGGCAAGGCGACCGCTGAGATCGCCTTCCCCGAACAGGCGCCGATCAAGGTGCTGAGCCCACTGCTCGTCTTCAACGGAGGCGAAAGAGGCGGCAAGGTCACGCTGCTGGTCCACACCTTCATCACCGTGCCGGCGCCGGCGGCGATCGTGACGACGGTGACGATTCAGAGGAAGGGCACGGGCGTGCACGCGATCGCGAAGATCCCCGTGATCGCCGGTGGCAGCGGCTCGGCGGTCAGCTTCAGGTTCACGCTCGGCAAGACCTACCGCTACAAGCACAGGCAGGTCGGCTACTTCGAGGCCAGGTGCCCGGACGGCGTCTTCAAGGTGCGCAGCAAAAAGGCGCTCTTCAGGAATGAAGTCGGGACCCCGGGGGTCGCTGCCCAGACCATTCTCAAGGGCGGCGTCGGCGTGCCCTGCATCGGGAAGGGCTAACGCAGCCAACGGCTTCGATGCCCGGCGCAACATGTCGGCATCGGAGAAAACCTCCGCCACCTGAATCCCAAGATGACGGCGGAGGAAGCCCGATCGAGGTGGCCCGGGATCTCTCTCCTTTTCTCGGGCCGCCTCGTGTTGTCGCGTTTACCGTGTTGCCGCCCTCAACGGAAGGGATGGACATCCGTAACAACCCCTGCGCAAACAGCCGCAAGGAAAACCGGCTCAAGCCGACTGGACGGTGCAGCCCGGCACGCGATCCGAGACAGCCGCGAACAGCCGCAAAAAGAGCGGCTGGATCATATCCGCGTGTCGGGGGTTCGAGTCCTTCCTCCGGCATGGCAGCGCAGAGCGGAATCGGCGCTCTGCGGGCCTTCCCTCAGGGCGAATGTGTCCCAGATGTCCCGAACTTCCAGGCACGACACCCGCCGCCCGAAGCTGGAGGGGGTCCATTCCTCAGGCCATTCGGTGCGCGCCCCGGTCCGCGGAATATGCTTTTCGGGAGGGCAATGGATTCCAGGGAACACGACCCAACAAATCCGCCAAACCGCAGGGTTGAACGGGATCGTGAACTCCGCGAGGCCGGGAGTGCCGACGAGCACACGGCGAATGCCGAGGAGGTGACGATCGAAGACGAGGAGGCCTCCCTTGAGGCGCTGGAGCGCTCCGAGGACATCGGAGAAGACATCGACTCTGGGGCGGCGGAGGTCAAAGTAACCGCCGATAAGGCCCGCGAGTGGGGAAAACGGGACGGGTCCAAGGCGGTTGAGCTTCTCCTGTCGAAGGTCGGCATAACACGGGGGTCCGCATAGTCGAGGTAGTAGTTCTCCTGACCGATGCCGAGCTTTCCGATCCTGAGCATCCACCCCGTATGTCCAACGGGGGCGGCTTTTGCATCGGCTCACCGGGCGCGGTGATACTGCGTGAGGCGGGTGGCTGTTGGCTTTTGGCCGTGGGGCTGGCTGGCTCGTCGGCCCTCGATCGGTGCTGAAACTCCTGGGCTGGCCTTTGGGTCTCTGGCGGCCTGGGATGGCTGGCTGGATGGGACTGGCTGGCCTGGATGCTGGCTGAATTCTGACTGGTCGTTTGGGGCCTGATTCCGCATCGGGGCGATGCAAGAAGTGCTTCCGTTGGACAGTAGGGGTGATGGAGCATCGACCGCGACAGCGCGAGAGGCGCCGGCCGCCGGCCCGGACGGCTCGCCGTAGCGATGGACGCATGGAGCCCGGGGCGATCGCTGCAACCGATCTCCTCTTCGAGCCGCTGCTTGACGCCCGCGAGGCAGCCAAACTGCTTCACGTGCCCCGCAGCACGCTCTACGAGCTGGTGCGCTCGCGGGGACTTCCGCATGTGAAGGTCGGGCGGGGACTTCGGTTCACTCGCACGGACCTCTCTGCCTGGGTTGCCGACAACAGCTATGGCCGCAGCAGGCGTCGGTAGGGCAACTTTCATCGACGAGGCTACGTAACCAACCCGTCGCTCTCCTCCGGTGGCGCCTCCGGACCCGATGTGTCCTCATCGAGATCGAAGACTTCGTTGAGCCGCTGCAAGGTGAACGACTGCCTCAGCTTGGCCACGACGTTCTGGTTGGCGAACATGCCCTTCTCCCACACGGCCTTCTCTCGGGAGCGAGTGTCGATCCACTCGACCCCGACCAGGTACTCGCACAGCTCGGGGTCGTCGGCGTCCCAGCCCATGTTGGTGGCCTCCAAGGGGGCCTGAAGGATGTTCATGGTCACCCCCTCAACCTCAACCTCGAAGTCGTTCACGCCGACCGCCTGCATCGTCACTCGACCCACTCCGACATAGCCGTGAGCCCCGCCCGTGGCACGGCTGCTTGGAATCGCGGCCCAGACGCGCGCGCCCTCGAAGAGGCTTTCCATCGCCCTGCGATATTTATCTCCGTGCCCCGCTGAGACGAATCCGTAGCGAACCATGTCGTCCCAATTCCGCTCGTCGTTCTCGCCGACGGCGACGAAGAAGTCAACTTCGTTCCACGGCGCCTGCTTCTTGCCGCCGCTCTTACTCGGCGCCTCAAGCTCGGGATCGGTGAGCCACGAGCGCGCCAGGTACTCACGCCCGCCGTCATCGAGGTACTGAAAGAATAGGACGTTGATCGGCACGCCGTATCCGCGCACGTACTCGACGATCTGCTCGGTGCTGGTGTCCATCCCGGTCGCGACGACGACGAGCTGATGGCTCGTGTTGACCGCCTCGGGGATTTCCGCCTCGAAGTGGCTCGTGAACGCGGAGTCGAAGTCCTCCCCATCGTGGTGCTTCGCGTAGAGCGCGCGGATGGCCTCGAAGGACAGGCTCTGGACCCAGAAACCGTACTCCAGCGTCTGCGCCACGACCTCACGCGGCGTTCGGTCCTTCTTGAGCTCGATGACGTGGAGGTCGCCTTGCTCGTCGATGGCCAGCAGGTCGATGCGTTTGCCGAAGTCGGTGACGACCTGCCGGCCGATCTGAAACAGGTTGCCCAAGCCGAGGATGTCGATGCGCGCCTCGAGGATGTCCTCCAAGCGCTCCTCGCTGGCGATGCCGCTCGTCGGGACCTGCTCTACCGACTCGCCATCAACCCGCCAGAGTCCGAATTTCACCGGCATAGCCGGAGCGCAGGTTAGAGGATGACCGGTTCGCGCTCGGGTCTATGCGGCGTCGGAAACGATGAAGCCCACCTCGACGCCGAAGGGCTCGGCGAGCGCCGACAGCGTGGCGTAGGTCGGGTTGGCCTCGCCAGTCTCGATGCGGCTGATCTCGCTCTGCGGGATTCCAGAAGCCTGGGCGAGCTGCTTCTGGGTCAGCTTCCGCGCCCGTCGCAGCGTCATGAGCTGGCTGGCGATCGAAAACTCACGACGCAGCTCGCGGAGCTCGGCCTCAGCCGCCGGGCCTTCGGCCTTCGCCTCGGACTCGATGTCCTCGATCAGTTTGTTGAAATCGTCGCTCATATCGTTCCTGATTCTCTGCGAGAAGTCTGGACGCGCGTCAGGGATTATGGGTTATAACCCATATCAAGTCAAGAGCGCCTCTTTTTCGAACGGCGCCGATGTGTCCCGAAATGTGTCCCCAGCTAGGCAAAAACGTGCCCTTTGGGACACAACGAACTGGACGATTTTCGGCTCTACAAAGCCAACTGGAGAGACAAGACGCCGATCATAATCCGCGTGTCGGGGGTTCGAGTCCCTCCTCCGGCATAGCCGCCATCTATCTAGCTGCTGAAATCGGAGCGGAGCAGGACGTCCTCGGCGAAGCTAACGAGGTGCCGGCTCTGGCGCACGGCACGCTTGAGCCGTGGTGTTGTGACCGAGATGAAACCGTAGTGAGCGGCATCCTTGAGGTCGATCAACTGCCGCAACTGTCCGGCGGCACGTTGCCCGCCTGGCACTATCCGAGGCAGCCACGCTTCCATACTCGAGCGATGCGTCGTTCTCGTCTGAAGCGAGTTCGGCGACGTCCAAGTAGCTACGCGCCCGAGCGAACCGTTGTCGAGCCTGCTCGCCTCCACACGCCTCGGTTCGCTGACGCCTTCTAGCCATCAGACGTTCGCCAGCAGTCTGCGCGCGGGCTCGCCGATCAGATCGATTGCATCGGCTCGAACCTCGTCGACGACGGCCGGATGGCGTCGCCGCAGGCTTGGAAGTTCAACCTCGGAGATCTCAACGACCCCGGCGTGGTTGCCGGTCCAGCGGCAGATTCTCTCCGCAAGGTGTTCCAGTGCACCCCGCCATTCCTCGTCGTCAACGTCGAGGTCGTCAGGGCGGACGATCAGGACGTCGATGTCGCTGCTGGCGTCCCCGTCCCCCCGAGCCGCACTGCCGAAAAGAGAGGCGTGGACGGGAGGCTTTTCCCAGTGACCGAGCAGCTCGCGCAGCCGGTGGACGAGCTGCGAGCGTGGACGAGCGATCTCGTGGACGGCCGGCGCCAGTAGATGGTCGTGGTTCAACGTGTATAGAAAGGCCCGACCCGCCTCTTGACGGTCGACAAGGCCTTCGTCGACCAAGCGATTGAGGACGTGCTGCACGCCCGTATTGGAGCGGCCCGTACGACGTGCCAACTCGCGTCCGCTGCGCAGCACCGTCGAATTGGCGAGGACGATGAGGACCTCCAGATCCACGCTGGGCGACAAAGCGGCGAAGGGCTTCGAAAGGTTCATTGAACTAGTTATAGGTCAATTGATCTAAATATCAATCATATAACCTATATATAGATCAAAAAACTGGAACCCTGGGCGACTGGGCCGTTGCCATTCAAGGGCAATCGTGGTGCGTTAGGTTGCGGCTCGTGGCGGTCTGGACGCAGGAGCTGTGGTTCTCGACGCAGGGGGACGGAGATGTGGTCGACGTCACCGGCGAGGTCGCTCGCTGCGTGACCGAGGCAGGTGTCGAGGAGGGGCTGGCGGTTGCCTTCGTGAGGGGCTCGACGGCGGCGGTCTCGACGATGGAGTTCGAGCCGGGAGGCGTGGCCGATCTTCGGGCGATGCTCGAGCGACTTATCCCCGCCGCCGGCGATTACGAGCACAACCGGCTGAACGCCGACACCAACTCACACGCCCATCAGCGGGCGACGATCGTCGGGCCCTCGCAAGCGGTGCCGGTGCTCGCCGGCGGGCTCGCGCTGGGCACCTGGCAGCAGATCGTGCTGATCGACTTCGACGACCGCCCGCGCGAGCGGACCGTCGTCGTCCAGGTCCTCTCCTAGGGACAGGCTCTTAGCTCGGCAGCGCCGCGCCGGCGGTCGCGTGGCGGAACTCCGCCAGAGTCGCCTCCATCGCCTCGACCTCGGGGGCCACCATCTCCGGCCAGGGCTTGTCGGGGTGCTCGTCGAGCGTCTTGTAGCCGTTGCCGCTGATGATCGCGACGACCGTGTCGTCGGGGCCGAGCTTGCCCTCGTTGGCGAGCTTCATCGTCGCCGCGATCGTCGTGCCGCCGGCCGGCTCGGTGAGGATCCCCTCGGTGGCGCCGAGCAGGTCGAGCGCCTCGAAGATCTCGGGGTCGGTCGCCGTCGCCGCCGAGCCCCCGCGCGACGTCACCGCGTCGACCACGAGCGGACCGTCGCCGGGCGCACCGATTGCCAGCGAGTGAGCGGCAGTGTTCGGCCGCTGTGGCTGGATCTCGCCGCTGCCGTCGAGCACGGCGGTCGCGATCGGGCCACAGCCCTCGGCCTGGGCGATGTGGATCTTGGTCGCCGCGGTCTCCGCCATGCCGACCTTCTCCATCTCCCGCAGCCCCTTGTGCACACGCGAGGAGAGCGTGCCGCCGGCGGCGGGGATGACGAAGTGGTCGGGCGAGACCCAGTCGAGCTGCTCGACGACCTCGAAGGCCGCCGTCTTCGCCCCCTCCGCGTAGAAAGGCCGCAGGGTGATATTGGCGAACTGCACGCCGGTTGCCAGCGCCAGCTCACGGCAGGCGCGGTTGGCTTCGTCGTAGTTGCCGTCTAGCTGAATCACCGCGGCGCCCAGGGCGCGGCAGGCGCGCGCCTTGCCGCGCTCGAGGTTGCTCGGGTAGAAGACGTAGGCGGCGACGCCGGCCTTCGACGCCAGCGAGGCGACCGAGGTGCCGACGTTGCCGGTCGAGACGCAGCCGATCTCCGGCTTGCCCAGCTCAAGCAGGCGGGCAACCGCCATCGAGACGACCCGGTCCTTGTAGGAGAGGCTGGGCCGCTGCGTGCTGTCGTCCTTCAGGTAGAGCTTGCGCAGGCCCAGCTCGGCACCGAGCCGGTCGGCGTGGATCAGCGGCGTGCGGCCACTGTAGCGGCCAACGCGGGCCTGGGCGCCGGCATCGACGATCGGCAACAGCTCCTCAAAGCGCCAGATGTTCAACTCGCGCTCGCCAATCGGCAACTCGCCGATCCGCTTGGTGGCCAGCTCGTAGTCGTAGTCGATGTCGAGCGTCTGGCCGCAGCCCAGGCACCTGAAGGTGGTGTCGAGGAGCGGCAGCCGCAGCTCGCAGTCGTGGCAGACCAGCTCCGTCGCACAGGAGCGGGTGCGCTGGTCAGCCGAAAGGCTCATCGGCCTTCGTCAGCTCCACATCGCGACGGCAGCCCACCGGCCTTCGCGAATCGCCTTCTGCGCTTTCCGTGCTGACGCCTGATCATGAGCGGCCGTATATAGCAGATCCCGAAATATCGATCAATTATTTCTGGCCATAGGCCGAGAGAGGCTCTCTCCCTCCGCCGGGAATCCTACAGAGGCGTCCTCGCCGAGGGCGAGCAGCAACTCCTCGGCGATGTGCGGCGCGAATGGCGAGAGCGTCCGCGCCAGCAGCGCCAGCGCCTCCAACAGGGTCTCGAAGTCGGCCTTGCCGAGCTCGCCGCGACGCTTGACGATCCGCTTCTCGTAGTCCTGGATCCGCTCCAGCAGGCGGGTCACGTTTCGCACCGCCTTGTGCATCTGCAGCTGCTGGAGGTCGGCGGTGATCCGCGCCACGCCGTTGTCGCACCATTTTCCGAGCCGCTCGCGAATGAAGGCGGTGTCGGCAGCAGCCTCCTCGTCCTCGCGGGCCTCCGCCGCCGCGGCGATGCGCTCGTGGGCATATTTCCAGAGGCCGCCGAGGAACCGCGAGGCAAAGCGCAGCGCCCCCTCGTTCCAGTTCAGCGTCTTGGCCGGACCGGCGGCGTAGAGCACGGCCAGGCGGACCGTGTCGGCGCCGTGCTCGGCGACCAGCTCGTCGGGGTCGACGACGTTGCCGAGGTGCTTGCTCATCTTGCGCCCGTCGGCGATCACCATCTCGTGGAAGAGGCAGCCGGCGAAGGGCTCGCCGTCGGCGAGGAAGGAGAAGGGGCCGATGTCGCGCAGCGCCTTGGTCACCACCCGCTGGTCGAAGACGAAGCCGCCGCTGTCGTTGCCGGCGACCAGCCGCTCCGCCGGCAGCCAGCGGCGCAGATCGGGGTGGCTGAACATCTGCTCGGCGCGCGCCTCCGGCGGCACCGCCGCCGGCACCCAGAGCCAAAGCGCGTCGAAGTGGCAATCGAGCGTGTCGGTCTCACGCCGCGCCGTGCCGCCGCAGCCTGGGCAGCTCGCCTCGAGGAAGTCAGGGCGCTCGGCCAACGGGTTCCCTTCGCCGGTCGGCTCGACGTCGCGCGGCAGCCGCACCGGCAGTTGCTCCACCGGGACCGGCACCACCCCGCAGGCCTCGCAGTGGACGACAGGGATCGGCGTTCCCCAGTAGCGCTGGCGTGAGATCGAGAAGTCGAAGGCGCGATAGCGGGTCGCCTCGCGGGCGGCGGGCGGCTCGGCGCCCGCAGGCGACTGCGCACCCTGGGCGCGCGGCATCCGCGCGGCAATCGCCTCGTCGGCCTCGTCGATGGAGGGAATGCCGAGCGCTGCGGTCGGTCCGAAGCGGGCATCGACGATCGGCGAGACGAAGAGCGGCAGCTCGGCGCCGACGGGCCCGCCGATCGAAGCCCCGGTATCGATCACCGGCACCGCGGCGGCGTCGCGGGCGCTGCGCTCCCAGCCGCCGGAGCGCAGCTCGTCGAGCTGCTCGCCGACCGCAGGCTCCGCGGTCCAGCGCTCGACGTCAGGGTGGCGCGGTGAGAGCAGCACGAAGCGGGCCTCGCTGAGGGCCCCCTCGTGCGGCGTGAAGACGGTCAGCAGCTCGCCATCGGGAGTTGGCAGATCCAGCTCCACCCCGTCGCTGCGGCCAAGGATGTAGTGCTGGGTTTTCAACGAGAGCTCGTCCCAGTCGGCGAGCAGCTCGAGGTTGCGGTCGTTCTCCTCTAGGTAGGGAGCGACGCTGAGGAACCAGGTCGGGCGGCGGATCAGCCGCACCGGGTTGTGGCAACGCCAACAGCGCCCGTCCTCGACCTGCAGCGCGGCGAGCGTCGTCTGACAGGTGTCGCACCAGTCGACCGTGGCGTCGTCGCGGTAGATCAGCCCCGCCTCGTAGAGGGTCACGAAGAGCCACTGCGACCAGCGGTACTGGCTCTCATCGGAGCTGTAGAAGGCACGCTCGAAGTCGAAGGAGAAGCCGAGCCGCTTCATCTGCCCGAGCATGCGCTCGCCGCAGCGCTCGACCCAGTCGGCCGGCCTGACGCCGCGCTCGATCGCCGCCATCTCGGCGGGCAGGCCAAAGGCGTCGAAGCCGAAGCCGAATAGGACGGCGTCGCCGCGGGCGCGGCGGAAGCGGGCGTAGGCGTCGCCGATCGAGTAGTCGCGGACGTGGCCCATGTGGAGGTTGCCAGAGGTAAAGGGGCTGGAGGGCTTGATGTAGACGGGCGGGCGTCCGTCTGGCGCCGGCGTTGCGAAGGCATCTGCGGCTGCCCAGGCGTCCTGCCGGTCCGCCTCGATCCGTGCCGGGTCGTAGTCACGCCTGCCGTCGCTCATCGCGCCCCGCATAGTGGCACGGACCGTTGACCGCGGGGCGCCGGAAGCATATGCTGCGCTCATATGCTCAAAATGCCTCGAAGCGGTGGAGGAATGCCGAGGTGTAACAACAGTGTCACGAGGCTGAGGAAAAGTTGCGGATGGGAGGGATTTGAGGCCTTCGTCGTCCGGACGGGGGCCTAGCTTCGATCTTCGCGAACAAGAGACGGCCCCGGCGGCGCTTGCGACACCCCGGGGCCTGGCCGAGACCTGAAGAGGAGGTCCCAACATGGGAGAGGGTACGAGAAGCGCCCTGCTGGTAGAAGGGCAGCTGGACGAAGAAATCGTCGAGAGTGCGATCTCAGCCGGCGAGGGGGCGCCGCTCGACGAGCGCATTGCAGCCGGGCTGGAGGCGGTGGTCGCTATTGCCGAGACCGATCCCGCCGCCGCCCGGCTTGCCCTTCAAGGCTTGCGCAGCGACCACGAGATGCTGGCACGACTCGAGGCATGCCTCGAAGGCGGTGCCGAGCGGGCAACCTTCGGCCTTGGGGCGGCGCTCCAGCTGGCGCTCACCGAGCTGTCGATGCCGCAGCCCGACCTGCGTCGCAGGGTTCCCGACATGGAGCGGTGGCTGAAGGGAGATTGGTGAGGCGACGACTCAGTCGGCGAAGGTCCACAGCTTGTTGCCGAGGAAGTTGAACGGCATCGCCACCGCCACAGCGATTGCCTGAGCCGCCACGTCGGCAAGCGAGGTGAAGGCGATCAGTGCTTCCAGCACGATCAGATTGATCGCCAACGCGGCGACGCTGACCGCGAAGAAGCGGGCAGCCTGGAAGGCGGGGTGGTCTTCGCCGGGGCCGAAGGTCCAGTAGCGGTTCCAGAGGAAGTTGTTGCCGACAGCAACGCAGAAAGCGCCGACGGCGGCCGGGGCGTGGTGCATGCCGGCGCTCCTAATGAGCAGGGCGAAGATGCCGATGTTGATCAGGTAGCCAGAGCCACCGACGATCCCAAACTTGAGCAGCTGCCACCAACTCGCCGGCCTGCGGGCCGCGGCGCCGATCCGGTAGGCGAGTTCGCTGGAAGGGGTCATCTCTGCAGGCTATTCGGCAGGGCCGCGTAATGTTCCGCCTCGATGCGGCCCAGGTTCGCCATTCTTGCAGCCGCGGCGGCCGTGGTCGTGGTGGTCGCACTCGCCGTATTGCTGTCGAGCGAGAACTCGAGCGACGGTTCCGAGCGGGCGGCGCTTCCAGGCGAACCGGGCGTCGAAGTCGTCTCCCCCCGCAACGGCGCCCGCCAGCGGAGCCGCGCCATCGTGGTCAAGGTACGGGTGCGGAACTTCCAACTCGCGCCGCGGCACTTCGGCGGCCAGCCCCAACTCGGCGAGGGGCACCTTCGCTTCAAGCTCAACCGGGTGCCCAACTGCGTCGAGCCGGCCAAACTGCAACGCGCGATCGAAAGCCCGATCGGCCGCGGCCGCTTGCAGGGCGCCTCCTTCGACTTCGCCCGCTACTCCGGACCAAATGGCGTGCTGGCAGAGCGGATCGGCTCCAGCGGCAGCTACTCGCCCGCCACCCGGCCGGAGATCTACTACCACGAACTGCCGGCCGGCTTCTACCGCTTGGTGATCACGCTCGCCCTCAATAACGGCGCGACTACCCCTTACCACGCAGTGACGAACTTCCAGATCCTCCCCCGCCCCGGCCACGGGCCGCCCCCCTGCAGTGGCGGCAAAGTCTCCAGCGCGAAGGCCGCAGCGTTCGATTAGCCACCACCCCCCGGTGCAGACGGAGGCCCGTCGACGACGACTCCGTTGACGCCAAAGCCCGTCCGCAGGTCGCGGAGCACCCGGAAGGGGACCTCGCGGGAGCGTCTCGACCGGTAGCGAATCAGCGTCAACCGCTCCAGCCGGACGCGTTCGACCTGATGGAAGGACCGCGGCAAAATCACCGTCCGCCTTTTCGAGATCGGCTTTTTGATCACGTCGATCTCGCGCAGCGCAACCTCGCCCTTGTATATGCGCCGAGCGCCGCCCGCGAGGTAGAAGCGGAGCGGATCGGCCGCCAGCTTCCAGCCGACGATCGCTCGCGGCCCGCGCGCCGGCCCAAGGCGTTCGGCAAGCTCGCGGAAATCGGGCCGCTGCAGGTTCGGCGTACGGGCAACATAGACGGCAAAGCCGAGCCAGAATGCGCAGAGAACCATGGCGAAGACGGCGCCGGCGCGGCGCGGCGCGCCCGCCGCGAAGCCGATCGCCGCAACCACGAGCAGTGGCACAAGCGCCGGCAGCAGGTTGCGCTCCACTACGTAGTCCCGACCGGCAAGCGCCGCGCCGGCAGCCAGCAGGACGACGCCGAGCCCGACGGCCAGAGGAGGAAGTGCGGCGCGGCGCTCGCGTTGGGACCCGCGCAGTATGAGCAGCAGAGCTGCGATCCCGATCGCGATCGCAGGCCACAGGGCATAGCGCTCCCGCGGAGGCTCGGCGATGACATGGCCGGTCTCGCCGGCGAGAAAGCTGACCCCCGTCTGGAAAAATCGGCTTGAGAGCGGCATGCCGTCGATCCAGCCGATGTGCTGCGGGTTAACCTGGGCCGAGATCAGCGGCAGCAGGGCGAGCCCGACCAGCGCAACCGCGGCGACCGCCGGCAGCACTGCCCGCCAGCGGTGGCGCATCGCAATCAGCAGCCAGGCCGCCTCGATGGCGACCGCGAAGACGGCGAAGTAGTGCGAGTAGAGTGCGGCGGCGGAGGCCAGCGCCCAGAGTGCCAGATCTCTTCCCCCGCGCCGCCGCAGAGCGCGTAGGAAGAAGAGCAGCGAGAGCGACCCGAGCAGAACCAGCAACGCATAGGAGCGCGCCTCCTGCGAGTACCAGATCAACATCGGGTTGACGGCTGCCAGCGCCGCTGCGATCAACCCGGCACGCTCATTCAGAGCCTCACGGGCGGCGAGGAAGGCGACCGGCACCGTGGCGGCGCCGAACAGGGCCGAGAGCGAGCGGATCGCGACCTCGTCGCTGCCGAAGGCCTTCGCCCAGGCCCAGACGAGCACGTAGTAGAGGGGCGGGTTCGACTCGCTGCCCTTCACATGACCCAGCATGTCGCCGAAGCTGCCGGGGATCACCCGCGCGACCGTGATCACCTCGTCGTGGTGGTAGCTCTGCACACCGAGGCCGGCGAAGCGGACGGCGAGCGCCAGGCCAACGAGCCCGGCGAGCGCCCAGAGCACGGCCGCCGAGCGGCCGGCGCCGGCGCTCACGGTCCGCAAGCACTCCTCGGCATCGGGCTGTGCGGGCCGAACGAGGGCGGTGCGGCAGCGCGGGACGCCCCCCAGGCGCGGTTCGGTCGCGGGCCGAGGTCGAAGCTCAGATCGGCGCCGTCGGCGAGGTTGCAGTAGGAGATCCACGGCCGGCCATAGGGACGGCCCTCGATGCGCAGCGACCGGACGTAGGGAGCGTCGGCCGGATGGAACACGACCCCGCGCGACCCCGCGCGACCCCCGGCGTCGCTTGACCGCTTCGTCCGAGCGGAGATCACAGCTCTTCGGCCGTGCGGCAGGGCGATCCGCGCGTGGGCGAATAACGGGCTTCCGAGCGCCAAAACGCCAACTCCCGGCACGGCCGGGTAGAAGCCGAGCGCGCCGAAGACGTACCAGGCAGAGAGCGTGCCGAGGTCGTCGTTGCCCGGGTAGCCGTCGGGCGAGGTGTCATAGAGGGTCAGCAGGGCCCGCCTCACCGACGCCTGGGTCCGGTAGGGCCGCCGCATCCAGTCGTAGAGCCACGGCGCGCCAAGGGTGGGCTCGTTGCCGAGCAGGGCGTGGTCAGTGTGGGTGCCGCCAGCGCCCCCGTTCAGCTTGCGCAGGAAGCGGTCGAGCCTTGCCGCCGCCCTGGCGGGGCCTCCCATCCTGCCGATCAGGCCGCTGGGGTCGTGGGGAACCATCCAGGTGTACTGGAATGAATTGCCCTCGACGAAGCCCTTGCCGCGGCGATTGTCGTAGGTGGACAGGAAGGCACCGCTCGCGAAGCGGGGCTCGATCAGGCTGCTGCGACGTTCGTAGAGGCGCCGCCAGTTGGCGGAACGGCGGAGGAAGGTGCGGTAGAGGTCACGGTCGCCCTCGGCCCGGGCAGCCAACTGGGCGATCGTGAAGTCGTCGATCGCGTACTCGAGCGTCATCGACGCGGAGGCCCAGACGGCGTCCGGATCGCCGTAGATGGAGTTGGCGTTGCGGGTGCGCGTGTCGCGGTCGAAGGGCACGTAGCCGAGTCGCAGGTAGTCGTCGATGCCCTGCCGCTCGAGGTAGTCGCCGTTGGGGCTTTCGCAGGCACCGCTCGCACCCTCGACCATCGCCGCCAAGGCCGCATCGGCGTCGAAGCCGCGAGCTCCGAAGGCGGCCGCCGAGGCGAGGATCGGGTCGGCCGAATCGCCGACCATCGTCATGCTCTGGCCGTTGGCATAGGACCAGCGGGGCAGGCAGCCGCTCTGCGTCGCGTCGGCGAGCAGCGAGCGCACGATGTCGCCGGCCCGCCGCGGGAAGAGGATCGAGAGCAGCTGGATCTCGCCCCGGTAGATGTCCCAGCCCGAGAAATCGGCGTACTGGATGCGGTGGGGCGCCCGGTGCACGAGGCCGTCCATACCCGGATAGGCGCCATTGGCGTCGCTGAAGGTGCGCGGCACGAGCAGCGCGTGGTAAAGCGCCGTGTAGAAGGTGTCGAGCAGGCGCCGCGGGCCGCCGCGGATGCGAATCCGCCCGAGCGCGCGGTTCCAGGTGCGCTCGGCCCGCCGCGCCACGGTGCCGAAGCCGGCGTGGCGGCTTTCCGCGGCCAGGTTGGCGCGGGCGTCGGCGACGCTGACGAAGGAGATGCCGACGTGCACCACGACGCGCCTGTTACGGCGAGTGTCGAAGGTCGCGTAGGCACCGGCCTGGGCGGTGACCTCCGGGTTGGCGATGGGCGTCCGGGAGTCGCTCGCGTCGGTCGAGCTTGGATCGAGCCGCTCACGCCGCCAGGTCCCGTAGGCCTCGAACGGCCGGTCGAACACGGCGGCGAGGTAGACCCGGTAGCGGGGCCGCTGGCCGCAGAAGAGCCCGCTGGAGGCGGTCCCGTCGATCTCGTGCCGGCGCGGATCGACGTGCACGGCGGCGAAGTCGTCCGGCTGGGCGCTGCCACCGGCGTTGATCAGGATGCTCGCGTGCGGGTTGGCGCCGAAGGTGAAGCGGCCGACGCCGGTTCGGGTCGTCGCCGTCAGCTCGGCGTCGATGCCGGGCCCGCCGATCGGGTTGAGGCGGGCCGAGTAGTAGCCCGGCCGGGCCTTCTCCGCGGCGTGCGAGAAGCCCGGCTGCAGGCTGCCGGCGAGCAGACCGGTCCCGGGGCGGGCGGGCGAGGAGCGCAGCGGCTCGGTCGTCGGCACGAACGGAAAGTCGCCGTAGAGAGAGCACCCTGCGCCGCTGAGGTGGGTGAGGCTGAAGCCGCGCAGGTGGCGGTCGCGATGATCGTAGCCGCCGCGTCCCGTTCGGTCGGCGGGGGTCGTATCGGGGCTCCACTGGACCATCCCGAAGGGCACGGCCGCGCCCGGAAAGTTGTGGCCGCCCCCAAAGGTGCGGGGGCCCGGCCGAGTGCCGGCGAACGGGTGAACGTGGTCGGCGAGGCCGACCGCCCGAGCGCTCGGCGCAAGCATCGCAAGCAGGGCCAGCGCCACCGCTGCGGTGCTCACGGCGCGTCTCATGTGGCTCCAAGTTACGCAGACCAGCTAAAGCCAAACGTGTCGGTCGCCCCCGGCCCGCCCTCGCCGACCCCCGAGGCGGCCTTTACTTCACTTTGTATAGTGACTCGGAATGCGGACCTATCGCCGTCTGCTGGGCTTCATGCGTCCCTATCGCCGCCAGCTCTGGGGATCGCTGGCCTTTGCTTGGGCGGCGATGGGGATGACCGTGCTGATCCCCTGGCTGATCGGCCGCGCGGTCAACGCGATCGAGAACGGCGACAAGCCCGACCTGCTCCCGCTCGCCCTGGCGATCGTCGCCGCCGGCCTCCTGCGGCTGGGGCTGACCGCGGTGAGGCGGATCGTCGCCGGCCGGGTCTCCCTCGCGGTCGAGTTCGACCTGCGACAGCGCTTCTACGCCCACCTGCAGCGGCTCGAGCTGGGCTTCTTCGACGGCCAGCAGACCGGGCAGCTGATGTCGCGGGCGACCGTCGACCTGCAGGCGATCCGCTTCTTCCTCGGCTACGGACTGATCTTCATCACCCAGAACCTGCTGACGATCACCCTCGTCACCGTCGTCATGATCGCGATCAACCCGCTGCTGGCGCTGATCGCCCTCGCCCCCGCTCCGTTCATCATCTTCACCGCCTCGCGCTACAACCGGGTCTCGCGGCCGGCGCTGCAGGAGGTGCAGCAGCGGATCGCCGAACTGACCGCGGAGGCCGAGGAGAACGTCTCCGGGATCCGCATCGTCAAGGCGTTCGCACGCGAGGAGCACCAATTGCGCCGCTTCCGCCGCGCGGTCACCAGGGTCTTCGACCAGAGCATTTACTCGACCAGGCTGCAGGCCACCTTCTCGCCGCTGATCGGGCTCCTGCCCCAGTTCGGGATCGCGCTGGTGCTGCTGGTCGGCGGCCGCCAGGTGATCGCCGGCAACCTCAGCCTCGGCGACTTCACCGCCTTCTATACCTACGTCGTCATCCTCGCCGCGCCGATGCGGATGCTGGGAATCGCGATGGGGATGGCCCAGCGGGCGATCGCCTCCGGCAACCGCCTCTTCGAGATCCTCGACCGCGAGCCGCAGATCGAGAGCCCGCCGGGGGCACCACCGCTGCCGCCGGGCGGCGGCCGGGTCGAGATGCGCGGCGTCAGCCTCCGCTACAAGAGCGGTCGCCCGGCAAGCCCATCCGACCTTGACCACACTGGCGTGGGGTCAATGTCGGATGCAGCGCTCGAGGGAATCGACCTCGAGGTCGAGGCCGGCCGCACCGTGGCGCTGGTCGGGCCGTCCGGATCGGGGAAGACCAGCCTCGTCGCCCTGATCGCCCGGCTCTATGACCCGAGCGAGGGCACGGTGCTGGTCGACGGCGCCGACGTGCGCTCGGTCGACGTCGGCTCGCTGCGCCGCGAGATCGCCTTCGTCGCCGACGACAGCTTCCTCTTCTCGGCCACCGTCGCCGAGAACATCGCCTACGCGCGCCTGGAGGCGGGCCGCGAGGAAATCGAAGCGGCGGCGCGACGCGCCCAGGCCGACGAGTTCATCCGCGAGCTGCCGGCCGGCTACGAGACGACCGTGGGCGAGCGCGGCCTCACCCTCTCCGGTGGGCAGCGTCAGCGAATCGCGATCGCCCGCGCCCTGCTCGCCGACCCGCGAATCCTGATCCTCGACGACGCCACCTCATCGGTCGACGCGACGACCGAGGCGGCGATCAAGTCCGGCCTGCGCGAGGCGATGAAGGGGCGCACCACCTTCGTCATCGCCCACCGCCTCTCGACCGTCTCGCTGGCCGATGAGGTCGTGGTGATGGACGGCGGCCGCATCGTCGACCGCGGCACGCACGCCGAGCTGCTCGAGGCCTGCGGCTTCTACCGCGAGATCGCCGAGCACGGCCTCGCCGACACGGTGTTCCTCCAGCACGACCTTGAAGAGCGTGAGGAGATGGCGCGCCTATGAGGCCCGAACGCAGCCGCCTGCGCGAGATCTACCTGCTCTTCGCCTCGCTCTGGCGGCTGCTCCGCGGCCAGGACCAACGCGCCCGCAAGGTCCGCTGGCTGATCGGCCTGCTGCGGCCCTATCGCGGCCGCGTGGCGCTGATGTTCGTCGCCCTCCTGGTCGCCACCGGCGCCGGGCTGGCCCCGCCCTACCTCGCCGGCAGGGCGGTCGACTCGGGGATCGTCGCCGGCGACGTCGGCGCCCTAGACCTGATCGTCGTCGCCTTCCTGGTCGTCGCGACCCTCTACGCCGCGGCGACCTTCCTGCAGACCTACCTGGTCGGCTGGGTCGGGACCCGGGCCCTGCAGGATTTGCGCGAGCGTGTCTTCGCCCACGTCCAGGCGATGTCGATCGGCTTCTTCACCCGCCGCAGCCCCGGCGTCCTGATCAGCCGCATGACCAACGACATCGAGGCACTCAACCAACTCGTCACCGACGGCGTGGTGACGATGTTCTCCAGCACGCTCACCCTGGTCGGCGTGGTCGTGATCCTGCTCGTCCTCGACGTGCAGCTTGCCCTGGTCACCTTCCTCACCTTCCCCCTGCTCGCCGCCGCCAGCATCGCCTTCCGGATCGTCTCCCACGGCGCCTACCGCGCCACCAGGGAGCGGATCGCGGCGATCACCGGCTACCTGCAGGAGACCCTGAGCGGGGTCCGCGTCGTCCGCAGCTTCGGCCAGGAGCCGCGCCACGCGAGCGCGATGACCGCGCTGAACGAGGCCAACCGCGAGGCGAACATGAAGACCGTCTACCTCAACGCCTCCTACTTCCCGGCGGTCGAGCTGCTGGCCGCCGTCGGCACCGCGGCGATCCTCCTCTTCGGCGGCGCCCAGGCGATCGACGGGGCGATCCAGATCGGCGTCATCGTCGCCTTCGTCGGCTACCTGCAGGTCTTCTTCGAACCGATCCAGCAGCTCTCCCAGCTCTACACGACCTACCAGCAGGGGATGGCGGCGCTCGACAAGATCTTCGACCTGCTCGACACCGCGCCGGACATGATCGACGCGCCGGAGGCGATCGACCCGGGGACGCTGCGCGGCGAGATCGAGATGAAGGGCGTCTGGTTCTCCTATGCGGAGGAGGGGGACGCGCAAGGGGCCGGCGACGACTGGGCGCTGCAGGGGGTCGACCTGCACGTGCCCGCCGGCCAGACCCTGGCCCTCGTCGGCTCCACCGGCGCCGGCAAGTCGACCTTCGCCAAGCTCGTGGCCCGTTTCTATGACCCGCAGCGGGGTCGCGTGCTGGTCGACGGCCACGACCTGCGCGGGCTGGGCCAGGAGGCGCTACGGCGCCAACTCGGGATCGTCCCCCAGGAGGGCTTCCTCTTCTCCGGCAGCGTGCGCGAGAACATCGCCTTCGGCCGGCCGGAGGCGGCGCTGGAGGAGATCGAGGACGCCGCCGCCGCGGTCGGCGCGACCGAGTTCATCGCCGCCCTGCCGGAGGGAATCGAGACTCAGGTCGGGGAGCGCGGCGTCCAGCTCTCCGCCGGTCAGCGTCAGCTCGTCGCCTTCGCCCGCGCGCTGCTTGCCGAGCCCCGCATCCTGATCCTCGACGAGGCGACCTCGAACGTCGACGTGCGCACCGAGAAGACGATCGAGCGCGGGCTGGAACGGCTGCTCGCCGGCCGTACGGCGATCGTCATCGCCCACCGTCTCTCGACCATCCGCCGCGCCGGCAAGATCGTCGTCCTCGAGGGCGGCCGCATCGCCGAGAGCGGCACCCACGAGGAGCTGATCGAGGCCGGCGGCCCCTACGCCCGCCTCTACGGGGCCTGGCAGGAGAACTCGGCTGCCTGAGATGCGCCGGTTGTCGGCGCTCTCAGCCGGGGCCGATGCCGCCGGATTCCCCACCGGCCGAGCCACCGCCGCCTCCGCCTTCGCTGCCCCCGCCGATCCCGGCGCCACCACCGGCGCCTTCGACCGCGCCGGCGCCACCGGCTTCGGGTGCCGGTTCGGCTTCTTCTTCAGGCGCCGGTTCGGCTTCGGCTTCTCCTTCGATGCCTTCGGCAACTTCTTCGCCGCTACCTTCTTCGCCGCCCGCCGCCGCGCTCGGCGTCGGCGGCGCCGGCGCTTCGGCGCAATCCTGGAAGCCGTAGGCGGTCGCCGCCGACTGGAAGGAGGAGAGCGCCGAGGAGGCTTCGGTTTCGGCGGCCGCCAGCGCTTCGCCTTCTTCGGCGGCCGCCAGTTTCACCGCGTCCTCGGCGTCGGCGAGTTCTTCGGCGGAGGAGATGAACGCGGTGTAGGAAGCGTCTTCTTCGGCCGGCGCCCCAAGCGCCTTCAGTCGTTCGACCATGCCGCCGTAGAGGCCGGCGACCTGTGCCGCCTGCTCGCTTGCGCCGGAGCTGGTCGAGCCGAGGGCGCCGACGGCAGCGTTGACCTCGGCGCAGATCCCGTCGCCCTGGGCGATCAGCGCTTCCTTGTCGAGCGCCACCGGGGCGGTCGTCGCGGCGGTCGTCGTCGCGCTCGATTCGTCCTCACCACCCCCACCGCAGCCGGCAATCGTCACCGCCAAGACAAGCGGCGCGAGCACGAGGAACGGTCGGAGGCGGACTCCCATGCGGGGCGACCGTAGCAAAGCGGTTGGACGGGCTATGCAGGGGAAACAACTCGCGGACGGGTTCTACTGCGGCCCAGGGACTCGAACCCCGACTACCTCGTCCAGAGCGAGGCGTGCTGCCATTACACCAGGCCGCAAAGGCGTCCCTCAGGATATCGACGCCAGATCGCTGCCGGAGTCGGCGATCTGCTCGCGGGCGGCGCTTACGTCGACGCCGTCGGCCAGCATGCGGCGCGCCTCGGCCAGGTCTTCGGGGCGCTCGACGCTGAGCGCTCCCGCCACGCGACCGTCCTTCAGATACCAGACCGAGAATTCGCCCGCGTCGGCGTCGCCGCGCCAGACCTCCTCGTCCCACTCGTAGGCCGGCCCGACGTACTCGAGGCTTGCCCAGTCGGCGAGGTCGCTGAAGAAGTAGGGCACCACGTCGTAGTCGCGTTCCTCGCCGAGCATGTTGCGGGCCGCGTGCATGCCCTGCTGCATCGCCACGTCCCAGTGCTCGACCCGCAGCCGTCGCCCGTGGATGACGCTCTCATAGGAGCAGCAGTCGCCGGCGGCGTAGATCCCCTCGGCCGAGGTCGCGAGCTTCGAGTCGCAGAGGATCCCGTTCTCGACCTCGAGGCCGGCCCGCTGGGCGAGCATCGTGTCGGCACGCACGCCGGCGCCGACGACCACCGCGTCGCACTCGATCGCCCGGCCGCTCTTGGTCAGCACTGCCTTGACGCGGCCGTCGCCCTCGAAGGCCTCGAGCTCCTCGCCGCCGTGGACGGTGACGCCTCGCTCTTCGAGCTTCTGCTGGAACCAGCGGCCGGCGTCCTCGCCGAAGGTCCGCGAGAGCGCCATTTCCTCCATCATCACCATCGTGCACTCGACGCCCTTCGCGGTCAGCGAGGCGGCGACCTCGCTGCCGATGTAGCTGCCGCCAATCAGGACGACGTGCTCAGCCGCCTCGGCGTCGGCGCGGATCGCGTCGGAGTTGCCGAAGGCGCGCAGGTAATGGATTCCCTCGTTCTCGGCACCCTCGACCCGCAGGATGTTGACCATCGCGCCGGTGCCGAGCAGCGCCTTTTCGAACCTGACCTCATCGCCGCCCTGGAGCTTTGCCGTGCGGGTGCCGGGGTCCAGCGACATCACATTCGTCCCGGTCAGCAGCTCGACCCCGTTCTCCTCGTACCAATCCGCGGAATTGATGAGGGCGTCGGCCCGCTCGGACTCACCGCGCATGTACTCCTTGGAGAGCGGCGGCCGTTCGTAGGGCGGCTCCGGCTCGCGCCCTGCCAGCAAGATCGACCCCTCCGCACCGCCCTTGCGCAGCTCCGCCGCACAGTGCCCCGAAGCCATGCCGCCGCCGACCAGGAGGAAGTCGACGGACCGCGACGCCACCGGCTCAGCCGTCCCCGTTGCCGCCGATGGCCGGGCCGAACAGCTCCTTGAGGTCGTCCTCGCGACCCGGGTCAAGCACGGCGAGCACCTCGTCGCCCGCCTCCAGAACGGTCTCGGGGCCGGGAACGAAGCCCTTGCCTTCGCGCAGCACCGAGATCAAGAGACTGCCTTCCGGCATCGCCAGGTCGCCGACACGGCGTCCGGTTACCCGCGAATCCTTGCCGAGCAACATCTCGATGATCTCCAACTGCTCCTCTTGCAGGTCAAGCAGGTGGACGAGGCCGTACTCGGGCACCTCGTGCTCGAGCAGGCGCAGGATCAGGTCGGTCGCCGAGACCGAGGGCTTGATCCCAAGCAAGTCGAAGTGCGGACGGTTGCGGGGGTTGTTGACGCGGGCGATGATCCGCTCCACGTCGTACTTCTCCCGCGCGACCTGGCAGATCAGCATGTTGTCCTCGTCGTCACCGGTGACGGCGATCACCATGTCGGCGCGCTGGATCCCGGCCCGCTCCAGCACCCACAGCTCGGAGGCGTCGCCGTAGGTGATGTTGTGCTCCAGCTCCTGCTCGACCGTGAGGTAGCGGCGGCGGTTGCTCTCGATCACCGTCACCTCGTGGTTCTTTTCAAGCAGCTCGCGGGCCAGGTTCCAGCCCACCTTCCCTGCTCCGACGACGATGATGTACACGCGATCTGGCTCCCTAGGCCACTTCTGCGGACGGGGCTGAAGAGCCTTCCCGCTTGGCGCCCTCGCGGACGGCGCTCTCGAGCATGTCGATCGCCACCCGGGTGGGGCAGATCGTGTGCATGCCCTGCTGGCGGTACCACTCGGCGCGCAGCGGGTCGAGGATGCGGGCAATCACGTTCGGCACGTCGTAGCGGCGCTGGGCGATCTGGGCGATGACGATGTTGGTGTTGTCGCCGTTGGTGGAGGCAATGAAGGCGTCGGCCCGCTCGATCCCGGCGGCAAGCAACGCATCCGTCTCCAGGCCGGTGCCGACCGTGAATTGGCCGCCCAGATCCTCCCAGCCTTTGTCCAGCCCCACCTCCAACCGGCTGTGGGACTCCGGGTCCTCGTCGAGGCAGGACACTTCATGCCCCTCGGCGAGCATCGTCCTCGCCAAGGAGGAACCGACTCGTCCGCAGCCGACAATCAGGATGAACACTTCGCCACCACCGCCTGGAGTCTAGTCAGCGATCGCCGACTCGGGTGCCGTCTCTGCCTCCTCGGTGGGCGTCTCCGGAGGTGCCGTGAGCAGAACCTGGCAGGGAGCCTTCTTCAGCACGTACTCGGTCGCAGCGCCGATCTCCTCCGGCTTGGCGGCACCGATCCCACCCAGCATCGCCCCGCCCCGGACCCTGCTCGGCGGCTCGCCGCCGATCACGATCGCCTCCGCCTCACCGCGGCGAGCGGCCTCGACGATCCCCGCACCAACCTTGCGGGCACGGATCGTCTCGGTGCTGACGGCGACGTCCTCGTACTCTTCCGCCACCTCGCGGGCGCGCTGCAGGGCGGCCCGCGCCGCCTCCTCGCGCTCGAGCGGGAGCTCAGCATCGAGTGGCACGCTGAGCGGCACCTCGACCACGTAGACCAGGGTCACACGCGCACCTCCATCCGCCGCCTCCTCCTCCTGCTCGGCGGAGGCGAGGCGGCCGGCGGTGGCGACGATGTCGTCGTCCAGCTCGGTGCCAAAGACCGGCACGAGGATGCTGCGGTAGGCGATCTCCGGCACCTGCTTGGTCAGCGCCCGCTCGCTGACCGAGACCCGCTGGGTCAGCGTCGTGCCCTCGACAACCTTGCGATAGACGACGTAGAAGAGCAGGCCGAATGCCATCCAGCCACCGCCGACCCAGCGCGCGGTGCTGTGCAGGACGAGGACGCTGAGGAAGGCGAGCGCGGTGAGCACGACGCCAATCAGCGCCGGCACGGGGATCCGGGCCGTCCCCCAGTAAACGTTCCAGGGGACCCGGAACGGCCGCGGGCGGTCGGGTTGAGTTATGCGCAGCCGCACGATCGAGAGCTGGGCGATGGTGATTGCCAGGGTCGCGCCGAATGCGTAGAGGCTGGCCAGCAGCTTGACGTCGGTCGGAACGACCATGCCGATCGCGATCAATCCGGAGAGGGCGATCGCCACGTGCGGGGTCGCGTAGCGGCCGTTCAGCTTGCCCAGCCAGCTCGGAATCTGGCGGTTGATCGCCAGCGTGTAGATGTGGCGCGAGACGCCGAGCATCGCCGTCGTCGTTGCCCAGAACAGCACCGGCGCGGCGACCAGCGCCACCAGCCAACGCATCGAGTCGGCGACCCAGGCCGGGTCGTAGGCGGAGACGACGCCGAGCACGGGCGCCTCGACAAACTCGTTGCCGAGCGCCGTCTGCGGCCCTTCGGGGCCGGCGACCACCGGCACCGCCATCAGGGCGATCGCCGCCATGCCGGCGTAGACCAGCGGCACCGCTATCGCCCCGAAGGAGACGATTCGCTTCAGGTCGCGCGGGTCGACGTCGATGTCGGGCGCCAGGTCGGAGGCCGCCTCGATGCCGGCGTAGGCGAGCATCGCCACCACCGAGGCGTAGATCACGTCCTTGACCGTCGGATCGGTGAAGAGGTGAATCTGGTCGGTGAGGCGGTCGGGGTGCAAGACGGCGAGGACGCCGACAACGATCACCGCGAGCTGCAAGGTGATGTCGGCCAGAGCGAGGACGCTGAGCAGCCGCTCACGGCCGCGGCCCGTCACGTTGAGGATGTTGAGCCCGCAGGCAGCGACGATCACCAGCGCCGAGACCCCGATCTCCCAGCCGGCCTGCGAGAGGTCCGAAGAGATCGGCTCGAGGTAGTGCGGCACCGAGATCGCCGCCAGCGCGGCGACGATCAGGTAGTCGATCAGGATCGCCCAGCCGGCGATGAAGGCGATCAGCTCGTTGAAGGCGTGGCGGGCGAAGCTGGAGGAGCCGCCGCGCTCGCGGATCATCGCCCCGCCCTCGACGTAGCTGAGCGTCGTCAGCACGAAGAGCAGGCCGGCGGCGAGGAAGATCAGCGGGGTGAGCCCGAGGCCGCGGTCTGCGACGACCCCCAGCGCGAAGTAGATCGAGAAGCCGACCGCCGAGTAGACGGCGACGAACAGGCCGGGGACGCCTACGCCGCGCCGCAGCAGCGGCTCCAGGCGTGAGCGCTGCTCGCTCACCGGCCCATCCGGGCAGCCAGCCAGAGGCGGCCGGCGCCCACGGCGAGGAAAGCGACGCCGAGGAACACGCCGACCGATGCCGGCCCGCCCCCGCTGGCCAGGGTCGTCGCCAGCAGAACCAGGCCGAGCACCAGGAAGAGGAGCGAAAGCGCCCGGATGGTGCGGTGGTACATCAGCCGATTCTAGGCCAGCACCGGAGCTAGATCGGTGCCCCGCTGCGTCCCTTTGTCGGAGACGACGATGACCCGGCAGGGGCGCTCGCCGAGAACGGTCTGCAGGGTCTTGTCGTAGAGCGGCGTCCCGTTGCGGTAGCGCAGGCCGACGACCACCGCGGCGGCGTTGATCAGCTTCGCCTCGCCGGCGACCGAGTAGCCGGCCTGACCGGGCCGCACCCGCTCGACGTGACCGGTAACGCGTTGCCCGCCGATCAGCTTCGCCTGCTCGATCTTGCTCTGCGCCTCGGCCTCCGCCTCGCGCATCTTCGCGTCCAGCGGCAGGTTCGCCGGCACGGTCAGCATCGAGTGGATATGGATTCCGCGGCGCCGCTTGGAGGCCAGCTTGACGGCGGTAGCGACCATTTCCTCGGAGAACGGCTCACCGTCCCCAAAGGCGACGAGGACGCTGCGGTACTCGATCTCCTCAACGCCGAGCGGCTCGGGCAGCAACACCTTGACCGTTTCGGTCAACGGCAGCTGCTGGTTGCGGCGATAGAGGACGTAGACGACGATGCCGAGCGCCATCCAGCCGACGCCGACTGCGAGCGTGCGGGGATTGAGCGCCATCACCACGATCCAGGCGGCAAAGGTGCCGAGGCCGCCGAGCACTGCCGAGAGTGGCACCTCGACGCCGAAGGCGCGGAAGTTGAGTGGCGGCTTCCAGGGCCGCTCGTCGCTTGATTTCCGCCGCCGGAGCTGGATCACCGAGATGTGCGCGATCGTGAACGAGAGCATCGCGCCGAAGGAGTACATCGTCGCCAGGAAGTCGGTCTGCCCCGGCAGCAGGGTGATCATCGCGATCGCCGAGAAGACGAGGATCGCAATGTAGGGGGTGCGGTAGCGGGGGTGGACCTGGCGCAAGCTCTCGGGAAGCTGACGGTGCTGGCCCATCGAGTAGGTGAGGCGGGAGACGCCGATCAGGCCGGCGTTGGTGGCGATCAGCAGGATCACGGCGGCGAGGATGCCGACGTAGAAGCGCAGCGCCTCGGTCGCGCCGCTGCCGAGGCCGAGGTTCTCGACGATGCCGAGAATCGGGTCGTTGGCGAACTCCGAGCCGAGCGCCGTCACGTAGTGGCCGGCGGAGTCCTGGACGACCGGCATCGCCGAGAGGGCAACCACCGGGATCAGCAGGTAGAGCCCGAGCACGGCGGCGACGGTGAGGCCGACGCTGCGGGGGATCGTCCGCACCGAGTCCTTGGCCTCCTCGGCCATGTTGGAGATCGTCTCGATGCCGGTGTAGGCGATCATCCCGACCGCGATCCCGAGGGCGAAGTCGCTCCAGGTCGGAGCGACGCCGAGGTGGACGTTGTCAACCAACACCTGCGGGCTGAGCACTAGGGCGACGCCGATGCCGACAAGCACGACCTGCGTTGCCAGGTCGGCGACCGCGAGGACCAGGTTGAGCTTCGCCGACTCCTGCGAGCCGCGGATGTTGAGCAACGCCAGGGCGACGATCAACACCGCGCCGCCGATGATGTCGCCGGGGCCGTGCCCAAGCGGCTCCCAGAAGACGGCCAGGTAGTGGGGCACGAAGTAGGCCGAGATCGCGACCGTGATCACGTAGTTGAGCATCTGCCCCCAGGCGGCGACGAAGCTGACCAGCTCGTTGAAGGCGTGGCGGGCAAAGCTGGAGGAGCCGCCGGCCTCCGGGTACATCACGGTCGCCTCGGCGTAGGTCGCCGCGGTGGCGGCGAAGATCAGGCCGGAGATGACGAAGGCGACCGGCGTCAGGCCGAGGGCAAAGGCGGCGGTCACCCCGAGCGCGTAGTAGATTGAGGAGCCGACGTTGCCGTAGGCGGCCGAGAACAAGGCACCGACGCCGTGTACTCGGCTCAGCGATTCGTCTCTCGGTATGCGCTGCGCCATCTGGTCGCTCTGCCTGCCTAGCCCGAATATACGGACGACGCCGGTGCGCGCCGCAGGTGGGCGCGCCCGAGCTCGGCCGGCGACGCGCAGCCGCAGAGGGAGAGCGTCAGCTCCAGCTCGGCGCGCAACAGCTCCAGCACCCTCCGCGCGCCCTCCTCGCCGCCGACCGCCAGCCCCCAGAGGGCCGGCCTGCCGACCAGCACCGCCTCGGCGCCGAGCGCGAGCGCGATCGCCACGTCGACGCCGCGGCGAATGCCGCCATCGACGATGACGGCGGCACGGCCGGCGACCGTGTCGACGACCTCCTCGAGGACGTCGGCGGTCGCGGGACAGCGGTCGAGCTGGCGGCCGCCGTGGTTGGAGATGACGACGCCGGCCACCCCGTGCTCGATGGCGAGAGCCGCGTCCTCGCTGGTCAGGATCCCCTTGACGAGCACCGGAACGCTGCACTCGCTGGCGAGGTCGCCAAGGATGTCCCAGGTGAGCGCCGGCTCCATAAGCGCGAAGGTCTCCGCGATGGTGATCGCCCGGTCCGAGCCGAGCGCCGCTTCGACGCTCGGCACCCCCAACTCCTCCGGGATCTCGAAACCGGTGCGACGGTCGCGCTCGCGGTTGCCTCCCTGCGGCGCATCGGCGGTGACGACGATCGCCTCGAAGCCGCACTCGACGGCCTCCTCCATCAGCGAGCGCGTGACCGCCTCGTCCTTGAAGCAGTAGAGCTGGAACCAGCGCCGCCCGTCCGGGACCTCCGCCGCAACCTCGCTCGGCCGCCGCGTCGCCAGCGTCGAGAGGCACATCACCGTCCCCGCCGCGGCGGCAGCGCGAGCCATCGCGACCTCGCCGCCGGGATCGACCAGCCCCTGGTAGGCGACCGGCGCAACGAGGATCGGCATCGAAATCTCCGCTCCGAGCAGCTCGCATTCCGCCTGCCACTCGCGCAGCCCGGCCAGCACCCGCGGCCGTAACCGCCACCGCGACCAAGCCTCCACATTCTCCCGCAGCGTCAGCTCATCCCCGGCCCCGCCGAAGAAGTACCCGGCCACTCCGGCGTCCAGCTTCTCCGCCGCGGCCCGCTCGTAGTCGGCCACGTTGATCAGTCCCTCGCTCACGGGGCGAACCTACCGCGCCGAGAGTCTTCGACGTCCCCCACATTGGGCAGAAAGCCAGGCAAAACCCTGCTTGCCGGGGGGCGAACTCACCGCCCCTGTCGCTTTTGTATCGATATGCGGCACAAAGGCGACAAGCCGGACCTCGAGATGGCGCAGCTCGCGGGGCGCCAGCACGGGGTCGTGGCACTCGGACAGCTTCAGGCACTCGGAGTGACGCGAAGCGCCGTGTCTCGCCGCGTGCGGGCTGGGCGGTTGCACCGCCTTCACCAAGGTGTGTACTCCGTCGGCCATGCCAACCCGCCCGCGCCCGGATGGTGGATGGCAGCAGTGCTTGCCTGCGGCCCGGGAGCCGCGATCAGCCACCGCAGCGCGGCCGTTCTCTGGAAGCTGTTGTCTCCTCACAGCGGCCCGATCGACGTCACGGTCCCCAGCACCGCCGGTAAGAGACGGCGGAGCGGGATTCGTCTTCATCGCTCCCAGACACTCACCGAGCAGACTGTGACGCGCCGACACGGAATCCCGGTGACCAAACCGAGCCGGACGATCGACGACCTGCGGCGGTCCGGATCCATCCCCGCGTGGGAGGTGCGCCGGGCAATCCGGCAGGCCGAGGTCCTCGGCCTGCCGCTCGGGCCGGAGGTGCAATCGGACCGCACGCGCAGCGACTTGGAGCTCCTCTTCCTACGCCTCTGCCGCCGCCACAGGTTCCCTGAACCCGAAGTCAACGTCCGCGTCAACCGCTTCGAGGTCGACTTCCTCTGGCCCGACCACCGCCTCATCGTCGAAACCGACGGCTACACGTACCACCGCGGCCACGCCGCCTTCCTCAACGATCACGACCGCGACCTAAAGCTCCGCGCCCTCGACTACGAAGTGATCCGCCTCAGCGAAAAGCAGCTGAATGAGGAACCTGCCTTCGCAGCGGCAGTCCTAAGGGACGCTCTGAAGCCTTGAAGGGAGGGGCACTCCGCCCCCTCCCCCACGTTTCGAGTTCTAGTCCGGGGGTCGCCGACCCTAGAAGTGGACGATCGGGATGATCAGGATGGCGACGATGTTGGCCACCTTGATCATCGGGTTGATTGCCGGCCCGGCCGTGTCCTTGTAAGGATCGCCGACCGTGTCGCCAGTGACCGAGGCGGCGTGGGCCTCGGAGCCCTTGCCGCCGTGGGCACCGTCCTCGATCAGCTTCTTGGCGTTGTCCCAGGCGCCGCCGCCGGCGGTCATCGAGATCGCCGCGAAGAGGCCGACGACGATGACGCCGATCAAGAGGCCGCCGAGCGCATTGACGCTGAGCAGGCCGACGACCACCGGCACGACGATCGGGATCAACGAAGGCAGGATCATCTCTTTCTGCGCCGCCGCGGTGACGATCGCCACGGTTTTCCCGTAGGCCGGTTTTTCGGTCCCCTCCATGATCCCGGGGTGCTCGCGGAACTGTTTGCGCACCTCTTCGACCACCTGGCCGCCGGCGCGGCCGACGGCCTCGATCGCGAACGCAGCGAACAGGTAGACCATCATGCCGCCGATGATCAGCCCGATCAGAACGTCGGGGCTGGAGAGGTTGAATAGGCCGTTGAGGTCGAAGCCGGCCGGCGCCTCTTCGGCGAGCTCGCTCTTGAAGGCGGCAAAGAGGACCAGCGCCGCCAGTGCGGCCGAGCCGATCGCGTAACCCTTGGTCACCGCCTTGGTCGTGTTGCCGACAGCGTCGAGCGGGTCGGTGACGTTGCGCACCTCCTCGGGCAGATCTGCCATCTCGGCGATGCCACCGGCGTTGTCGGTGATCGGCCCGAAGGCGTCGAGGGCGACGATCAGGCCGCAGAGCGAGAGCTGCGCCATCACGGCGACGCCGATGCCGTAGATGCCGGCCAGCTCGTTGGCGGCGAGGATCGCGAGGGCGAGCACCAGGGCCGGCGCCGCGGTCGACTGGAAGCCCTGCGCCAGTCCCTGGATGATGTTCGTCGCATGGCCCGTCTCGGAGGCGTCGGCGATCGTCTTCACCGGACGGAAGCGGGTCGAGGTGTAGAAGTCGGTGATCACGAACAGCAGCGCCGTCACGGCCACCCCGATCACGGCGCAGAGCCAGAGGTCGGTGACGCTGACCGCGTCGGCGCCGGCGCTGAGGCCGAGCCGCACCGGGTCGCTCATCAACCAGTCGGTGATCGGGTAGAAGGCCGCGATCGAGAGGATCCCGGAAACGATCATCCCGGTGTAGAGGGCGCCCTCGACCCGGTCGGATTTGGTCCGCACCGAAAGCGCACCGATGATCGAGGCGAGGATCGCGACGCCGCCGATCACCAGCGGGAAGATCGCCACCTCACGCGCGAATTCCCCGGCGGCGCCGGTAAAGGTGAGGATGCCGAGCAGCATCACCGCGACCGAGGTGACCGCGTAGGTCTCGAACAGGTCGGCGGCCATGCCGGCGCAGTCGCCGACGTTGTCGCCGACGTTGTCGGCGATCACCGCCGGGTTGCGGGGGTCGTCCTCGGGGATCCCCGCCTCGACCTTGCCGACCAGGTCGGCGCCGACGTCGGCGGCCTTGGTGAAGATGCCACCGCCAAGTCGGGCGAAGACCGAGATCAGCGAGCCACCGAAGCCGAGGCCGACGAGGGCGTCGACCGCCTCCTTGTCATTGCTACCGGTCAAAACCAGGATGCCGTAGTAGCCGGCGACCCCGAGCAAGGCCAGGCCGACGACCAACAGCCCGGTTACCGAGCCGCCTTTGAAGGCGACGTCGAGCGCCGGCGGTACGCCGCCCCGGGCCGCCTCGGCAACGCGGGAGTTGGCGCGCACCGAGAGGTTCATGCCGATGAAGCCGGCGGCGCCGGAGAGGACGCCTCCAACGACGAAGCCGACCGCGGTCTTCCAGTTCTGTAGGAGCAAGAGCACGACCGCGACCGGCACCGCAACCGCGGCGATGATCGTGTATTGGCGCCGCAGGTAGGCGCTGGCGCCTTCCTGCACGGCGCCGGAGATTTCCTGCATCCGGTCGTTGCCGGGAGAGCGCGAGAGCAGGCGCTGGGTGATCAGAAGTCCGTAGACGACGGCCGCCCCGGCGCAAACGAGCGCGACGACGACTCCGTAATCGGTCAAGAAGCTGGTCAAGTCAGATCCCTCCGGGTGGGTTTGAGCGGCGCGGGAGTCTATAAGGGGCCGCGGATAGCGCGTTCTGAGGCCGGATAACCGTGCCTGGCAGACTGCCGGCTGTCAGCCGGTGGTCTGCGCCGCCGCCGTGTAGGTGCGTCGGGTCTCGGCGACGGAGTCGCGGTAGACCTCCTCGATCGATGCCCCGCCCGCGTGCGCCTCGCGCGCCCGCTGGGCGCCGTTGCGCTCGGGCAGGCCCACCTCGATGCCGAGCCGCGAGCGGGCCGGCTCGGTCCAGCGCAGCAGGCCGTCGAGCGCGGCCCGTGCCGCGACCTCCTCGCCGCGGCGGAAGTCGATCAGGCGGCTGTCCATGCCGTAGCGGATCGCGCGCCAGAAGTTCTCCTCGATCTCACGGTCGCTCAGCGGCGCGCCATCGCCTTCATAGCCTCGCTCGTCGTAGTCGAGCGCAGTCTGAGCGATGCAGGCGGCGATCAGGCCGGCGAGGGCAAAGGACTCGTCGCCGCGCGCCTGCGCGTCGCAGATCCGCACCTCGACGGTGCCGAACTCGTGGTGTGGCCGCACGCTCCACCACAGCTGCGTCGACTCGACCACCGTGCCGGTGCGCATCAGCATCGCTACGAAGTCGGCGTAGTGCTCCCAATCGCGGAAGGGGCTGGGCACCCCGCAGCGGGGAAACGTACGGGTGAAGATCTCCGTGCGGACGCTGTGCAAGCCGGTGTCGTAGCCATCGAGAAAAGGGGAGTTGGCGGAGACGGCAAGCAGCAACGGCAGCAACTCGCGCAGCCAGTCGCAGACGGCGATCGCCCGGTCTGCCCCGCGCACGCCCATGTGCACGTGCAGGCTCCAGGTGTTGTTGCGCTGCGCGACCCAGCCGAGTTCCTCCCGCAGGCGGTTGTAGTGGGGCGTGTCGATGATCCGCTGGTCGAGGTAGTTCGCCCAGGGGTGGGTTCCCATCGCCCCCAGCGCCAACCCCATGCCGTCGACCAGCTCGAAGAGGCGGGCGCGCCGCTCGCGCTGGGCGGCAACCGCCGCGACGAAGCTCTCCGAGCGGCCCGAGCGGATCTCGATCTCCGAGGCAATCAGCTCGCCCGCCGCCGAGTCGGCCAGAACGTCGTCCTTCTGGCAGGCCGCGTAGACGTCCTCGAAGCGGTGCGCCAGCTCCAGCGTCTCCGGGTCGAGGATCGCGAACTCCTCCTCGAGGCCGATCGTGAAGTCGGCCGAGGACTCGAATCTCTGCCGAGCGCGGTCGAGGTCCAGGGACAAGGCTCAGGTCAGGTAGAAGTAGAGCGCGTAGAGCAGGTCGACCGCGGGACTCGAAGTGTGCACGGTCACCTCTGGCGGCACCTGCAGGAGCTGCTCGGAGTAGTTGAAGATGATTTTCACCCCGGCCTCGACCAAGCGATCGGCGACCGCCTGCGCCGAAGCGGCCGGGACTGCGAGCACACCGACGACGATCTCCTGCTCGGCGACGACGTCCTCGAGCGCGCCGAAGTCGCGCACCCGCAGGCTGCCGACCTCTGTGCCGACCACCTCGGGGTCGACGTCGAACATCGCCACCACCTGGAAGCCGTGGTCGGCGAAGATGTCGGAGCTGGCGATCGCCTGGCCGAGGTTGCCGGCGCCGAAAAGGGCGATGTTGTGCTGGCCCGAGGTGCGGAGGATCTTGCGGATCTCGGCGACCAGCGAGTCGACGTTGTAGCCGACGCCGCGCTTGCCGAACTTGCCGAAACCGGACAGGTCACGACGGATCTGGGTCGGGTTGATGTGGGTGTAGTCGGAGAGTTCCTGCGAAGAAATCGTCTCGCGGCCCATCTTGCGCGCCTGCGTCAGCACCTGCAGGTAGCGGGAGAGGCGCGCGGCGACGCCGAGCGAGAGGCGCTCACCGTCGGCGATCAGGCCGTCGCCCACCTCAACTCCCTCCACCGCCTGCTCCATCATCGCCTGCCACAGTATCGAGCCGGGCCAGCACGGCGGCTCGGTCGAGCACCAGCTCGGAGACAACGACGCCGTCGACCTCGACCACGGGAATGCGCTCGAGCATCGCCCGCAGCAGCGATTCGTCGCTCTCGACGTCGACCTCGCGCAGCTCAAAGCGATGCCCCTCGCCGTGCAGCTCGACGATCTCGGCAAACGCCTGCTCGCAGAGGTGGCAGCCGGGCCGCGAGTAGACAACCACCTCGGTCATGCCGGAATCGGCGGGCGGGCCGTCGGCTTGGCGTCGAAGCCGAGGTACTCGGGGAAGGGGAGCCGCGGCGCGAAGCGCGCCGCCGAGGCGATCATCGCCGCGTTGTCGGTGCAGAGCAGGCCGGGGACTAGCTTTAGCCGCACCCCCGCCTCCTCGCAGAGCTCGGCGACCGCGGCGCGCAGGGCGGCGTTGGCGGCGACGCCACCCCCCAACGCGACCGCCCCCCACTCGCCCCGCTTCAAGGCCCGCTTCAGTTTTGCCGTGAGCTGGCCGACCGCCGCCGCCTGGAAGCTGGCGGCGAGGTCGGCGCGGCGCTCCTCGACCTGCTCGGCGCCGAGGTCGCGACAGAGGTAAGCGAGCGCCGTCTTCAGGCCGCTGAAGCTGAAGTCGAGCCCGGGGTCACGGGCCATCGCCACCGGCATCTTGAACGCCACTGGATCAGCGCCGACCGCCAGGCGCTCAAGCTCGGGCCCTCCCGGGTAGCCGAGCCCGAGCAGGCGGGCGACCTTGTCGAAGGCCTCGCCGGCGGCGTCGTCGAGCGTCTGCCCCAGCACCTCGTGGCCGGCGTGGTCACGCACCGCCGCGAGCAGGGTGTGGCCACCGCTCGCGACCAGGCAGAGGAAGGGCGGCTCAAGCGGCTCCGGCTCGAGGAAGTTGGCGGCGACGTGGCCCTGCAGGTGGTCGACCGGGATCAGCGGCAGCCGCCGGGCGGCGGCGAGCGCCTTGGCAGTGCTGAGCCCGACCAGCAGGGCGCCGATCAGGCCCGGACGGGTGGTGACGGCGACCGCCTCCAGGTCATCGAGGCTCACCTCCGCCTCGGCCAGCGCCGCTTCGACCACGGGCACGGCCAGCTCCAGGTGGTGACGGGAGGCGACCTCTGGGACGATTCCGCCGAAACCGGCGTGCGCCGCGGCCTGTGAGGAGATCACGTTGGAGCGGATCCGCGCGCCGTCGACGACGGCGGCGCAGGTGTCATCGCAGGAGGTCTCGATCGCGAGGATCAAGTCGCCCCCGTCAATCGAGCCACATGATCAGGGCGTCCTCGCCGTTGTCCTGGTAGTAGCGGGGGCGCACCCCGGCCGAGCGAAAGCCAAGGCGCTCGTACATCGCGATCGCGTCGCGGTTGGAGACCCGCACCTCGAGCGTGAACGGCAGCTCGCCACCCGCCTCATCGACCAGCTGCCGGATCAGCCGACTGGCGACTCCGCGGCGGCGCCACTCGGGCGCCACGGCGACGTTCATCAGGTGCCAGACGCGGTCGTAGCGGGAGCAGACGAGGTAACCGAGCAGCTCCTCCTCCTCGCTCGCCGCCAGGCATATGCCCGACGGCTTGGAGAGCTCGAGCACGAACATCGCCAGCGACCAGGGCGCTGGAAAGGAGCGCCGCTCGATCGAGATCACCGCCGGCAGGTCGCTGTAGGCGAGCCGCCGCACGGCCGGCTCGCCGCTCACCTCACCCGGCTTTCTTGACAGTGCCTCGCTCACGCCAACGTTCCGCATCGGGGGGCCTTAGGTAGATCGGGTCGACGGCGCCGGGCCCCTCGCCCGAGCCCATTGCCGCAAGCGCGCAGACGTGCCGCGCGGCGACCCTGTGCGCAGGGTCGGAGCCGTCCGGTATCTCGACGCTCCGGCTCGCCAACTGCTGCCGAAATCGTACCGCGCCCGATCCCGCGCACAGGGTGGGCCGCTCAAGGGTTGCGATCCGCTCCGCCAGCACCTCCGGACGGCAGGCCAACGGCTCCCAGAGGCGCTCGCCGGCGGCCGAGTAGAGAGCCACGAAAATCTCGCCGCGGCGGGCGTCGTTGACCGCCAGGCGGTCGCGCTCGCCGGCGACCTCGCCGATGCCCGCGGCGAGCGCGTCGAGGGTGCACACGCCGGCGACGGGCAGGGTGCGGCTCAGCCCCAGCGCCTTGGCGCTGGCGATGCCGACCCTGATGCCGGTGAAGGAGCCGGGGCCGACGCCGACGGCGATCCGCCCGATCGCCTCCCAGCCGCCTGCCGCCGCGACGGCCCCCTCGACCTCGCCGAGCAGCCCGGTCGTGTGCCTGGGACCGCCCTGCTCGCCAACCCCGAGTTGCGCCTCGTAGAGAGGCTCCCCGTCGTGGACGACCGCGACGGCGACGTCATCGGTGGCCGTGTCGAACCCGAGTACGGTGCTCAAGCCGGGACGACGAAGGTAAAGCTGCCCACCCGCCGGCCGTCGACGAACCAGGTCACGCGATGCTTGCCGGGGATGTTGGAGGTGATCTTGTTGACGTAGAGCGTGCCGCGGACCGCTTCCTGGCGCGGTTTGCAGAGGTTTTTTTTGTCAGGGAATTTGACGCAGACGCTGTAAAAGACGTCGGCGTTGTTGCTTTTGAAGAAGGCGCCCTTCTTACGGCCCTTCTGGCAGACGTGGGACGGCTTCGCGTTTTTCGAAAGGCCGCAGGCGACGTAGTGGTCATAGGCCGCCGCCTGGGCGGAGGCAGGCGCCGCGGCTGCCAGCAGGCCCGCTCCGAGCGCGACGGCCGCAAGCCTCTTCAGTCCCTTCATCCGGCACTTCCTCCTTCGGTTCGACTTTCGGCGGCGATGCTACAGGGCGGCATCTCCCGTCGAAACACGCCTATTCGCCGGTCGATTCGGCCAGTATCTCGATCTGCCGCCGCTCCCCCTCGACGTGCTCGATCGCCACCTCCAGCGCCACCCGGCCGGCTAGCTGCGCCTTCGCCGCCGTCGGCCACTCGACGAAGGCGACCGAGTCGGCGTCGAGGTAGTCCTCGAGCAGGGCCGGGTCCTCGCCCTCGAGGCCGGCGAGGCGGTAGAGGTCGAGGTGAGAGACGGGGACGCGCCCCGCGTAGCGCTGGCCGATCGTGAAGGTCGGCGAGGTGACCAGCCCCTCGACCCCCAGCGCCCGGCAGGCGCCACGAATCAGGGTCGTCTTGCCGACGCCGACCTCGCCGCGGACGAGGGCCACGTCACCGGGCCCAAGGCGCTCGGCCAGCCGCCGGCCGAGCGCTTCGGTCTCCGCCGCCGACGAGGACGTGAAGCGCCGCGCCTCCGTACGGGGGGAAGGCTCCGCCACAGCGCTATCTCAACCGAACAGATCCATCTGCTCATCGGATGGCTGCGGTGGCACAGGGGGCTGCGCCTCTTCGATCTCCTCCTCCGCCGGCGGCGCCCCCGGCGCCGGGCCGGCGAGGAGCTTGGGAAGCAGCTCAAAGTCGGCGCGCAGCGTCTCCTTGACCGCCGGCGTGCGCAGCGCCGCCGCCGGGTGGAAGAGCGGCAGCAAGAAGACCGTGCGGCCGCCCAGCTCGTGCACCTGCGGCGTGCCGCGCACCCGCGTGATGCCAGCCGGGTTCCCGCTCAGCAGCTTGGTCGCGAAGTTGCCCAGCGTGCAGACGACCTTCGGTTCGATCAGCCGCACCTGCTCAAACAGGTAGGGGCGGCAGGCTTCGATCTCGAGCGGTTGCGGGTCGCGGTTGCCCGGCGGGCGGCTCTTCAGCACGTTGGCGATGAAGACGTCCTCGCGCGAGAGCCCGATGCCTTCGAGCATCTGATTCAGAAGCTGCCCGGCCCGTCCCACGAACGGCAGCCCCTGGCGGTCCTCTTCGGCGCCGGGCGCCTCGCCGACAAACATCAGCCCCGCGTCGGCGTCGCCGGCGCCGAACACCGCCTTAGTGCGGGTCTCGTGCAGAGGGCACCGCGTGCAGGCCCGCACCTCTTCGTACAGCTCGACCAGCTTCTGCCGGCGCTCCTCGGCGGTGACGCTCATCGCCGCCGGATCGTAGCTGCGTCTACGGAAGCGGCTCCCAGTCCCAGGCCTTCCTGGAGGCGAGGCTCTCCTGCTCCAGGTAGCGGCGGAACTCGGCCAGCTCGGCTGGTTCGACGCCGTAGACGTGCTCCGGCTCGGGGAAGTGGCGGCTGCGCACCTCCTCGCCGTACTCGCGCACCGCGGCGACCATCGTGCCGTGAACGTCGGCGTAGCGCTTGACGAATTTCGCCATGCGCCCGGTGGTGATGCCGAGCAGATCGTGGAAGACCAGCACCTGGCCGGAGGTCGCCGGGCCTGCGCCGATGCCGATCGTCGGCACCTCGAGCTTCTCCACGATCGCTTCCGTGATCGCCGCCGGCACGGCCTCGAAGACGATCGCGAAACAGCCGACCGACTGCAGGGCCAGCGCGTCCTCGAGCAGCTTGATCGCGCCCTGCGCGGTCTTGCCCTGGGCTTTGTAGCCACCGAGCGCGGTCGCCGTCTGCGGCGTCAGGCCGACGTGCCCCATCACCGGGATGCCGGAGCGGACGATCGCCCGCGCCCGCTCGACCGCGATCCCGCCCGCCTCCAGCTTCACCGTCTGGCAGCCGGTCTCCTTGACCAGCCGCTGGGCGTTCTGGACGGCCAGCTCGTTGCTCGCCTCGTAGCTGCCCATCGGCATGTCGCCGACCATCAGCGGCGTCTTCAGGCCGCGGCGCACGGCCTTACCGAGGACGATCATCTCCTCCATTGAGACCGGCTCGGTGCCGGGGTAGCCAAGCACGACCATCGCCGCCGAGTCGCCGACCAAGACGACGTCGGCGCCCGCCTCCTCGGCGACCGCCGCCGAGGGGTAGTCGTAGGCGGTGACCATCACAATCGGCTCGCCGGCCGCCTTCATCTCGGCCAGCCGCGGCAACGTCATCGGCGTCCGGCCGGCCTCGGGTGGGGCGGTGTGCGAGCGGCCTCCGCCGCTCATGAGAGAAGGACCTCCGGGCGGCTGTCGACCGCCGTGATCGAGTTGTCCTCGCCGACGTGGACGACGACCGGCGAGTAGGCCTCGAGGTCGCTCTCGTCGTAAGCGCCGAAGGAGGCGACGATCACCTTGTCGCCGGGCCGGGTCAGGTGGGCGGCGGCGCCGTTGACCTGGATCGTCCCCGAGCCGGGCTCGCCGTCGATCACGTAGGTGACGAAACGGGCACCGTTGTCGATGTCCCAGACATGGACCTGCTCGTTGGTGATCAGGTCGGCGGCGGCCATCAGCTCGGTGTCGACCGTGATGCTGCCCACGTAGTCGACGTCGCAGTCGGTCACCGTCGCCCGGTGAATCTTCGACTTCAGCATCTGCCTCTGCATCAGATATGGGCCTCCGTATCGCTGTTTGGAAGTTCGGGGTCGATGAGGACGTTGTCGATCAGGCGGGCGGCGCCGACCCGGGCCGCGACCGCGACCAGGACCGGGCGCTCGCCCAGCTCCACTACCGGAAAAAGGTCGTCGGGATCGCGCGCCTCGAGGTACTCGGGCTCGATCCCCGCGGCGGCCAGCTCGCGCCTGCCGGCCTCCAGCGCCGCGGCCAGCGAGCCGCTCGCGGCGGCGCGCTCGACCGCCTGCAGCGCCCGGTATAGCGCCGTTGCCCGCTCGCGCTCGGCCGGCTCCAGGTAGGCGTTGCGCGAGCTCATCGCCAGGCCGTCGCCCTCGCGCACGGTCGGCAGGCCCTCGATCCGCACCGCGAAGTCGAGGTCCCGCGCCATGCGGCGGATCGCCGCCAGCTGCTGGGCGTCCTTGCGGCCGAAATAGGCGACGTCGGGTGCGATCGTGTTGAAGAGCTTGGCGACGACGGTGGTGACGCCGCGGAAGTGCTCGGGGCCGCGCCGCTCGGGATCGCCGCAGAGGACCTCGGTCAGGCCCGCGACCGCTACGCGCGTGGCGAAGCCCTCGGGATAGACCTCCGCGAGCGGCGGTGCGTAGATCAAGTCGACGCCGGCCTGCGCCGCCAACTCGGCGTCGCGCTCCTCGTCGCGGGGATAGCGCTCGAGGTCCTCCCCGGGGCCGAACTGGGCCGGGTTGACGAAGAGGCTCATGACGACGACGTGGCACTCGGCGCGGGCGGCACGCAGCAACGAGAGATGCCCCTCGTGCAGGCAGCCCATCGTCGGCACCAGGCCGATCGTGCGCCCCCCACGGCGCTCGGCGGCCAGCGCCTTGCCCAAGGCGCGCTTCTCGCGGAACACGGCCACGCCGGTTTCTGAACGTGCGGGAGTAGTCGTCGCTGAGTTCATCGGGGTCCATGCCCTGGGGTCACGGCCTCGATCGCATTATAGGCACGTCCGTTTACGGTTTCGTGACATTTGTACTGAGGAGGAAGGGTCCGAAGAGCCGCTTAAACGCGGAACTCGATCTTGCGAACGACCTGCGCGGGGGCCCCAGCCGCGATCGTGCCAGCGGGAAGGTCCCGGGTGACCACCGAGTTGGCGCCGATTACGCAGCGCTCGCCGATCGTGACGCCGCTCGTCACGACGCAGTTGACGCCGAACCAGCAGTTGGCGCCGATCCGCACCGGCCCCTTGCTGGTGAAGCCCTGCCGGGTGACCGGCGTGTCGGGGTCGTCAAAGCGGTGCTCGGCGTCGCCGACGAAGCAACCGTTGGCGAACATCACGTGGTCGCCGATCTCGATCCGCTCCAGGGCGGCGAGCATCGTGTTGCGATTGAGGAAGCAGCCGGCGCCGATCTCTATCCGCGCTTCGGGCGCGAGCGTGAGCCAGCAACCCGGCTCCAGCAGGGTCCCCTCGCCGATCGCCAGGCGCCCCTCGTCGAGCGCCTCGAGGACCTCCCCCTCGACCGGGTGGCGGACGAAGAAGCCGCCGCGGGCGGCGTGCCGGGCGAGCCGCAGGCGGCGCAGCGGACGACGGTTGCGCTCGTACCAGCGCCGCTTCGCCCACCAGAGCCGCCAACCGCTGTGCTCGGCCACGTTCCTAGCTTTCCAGAGCGGCCGGGGGTAGGGTCGGCCGGCAGGCCCGGCCCGGGCTGCGCAAGCGCGGTCAGAAGGAGAGCCCGATGGGGATGTTCGAGATGAGTCCGGAGCAGGTGGCCGAGTGGCGGCAGAAGTGCCGGGACCTGGCTGAGTCGAGGGTCGGTGGCGAAGAGGTCCTCGCCGCAGCCGGCTTTCGCCAGGGCGGCGCCTCGGCCAACTACGTGGCCTCCAAGGCGCAGCTCGGGGCGCTCGTCTACGGCGGGATCAAGCTGCTGCGCAAGAAGCAGGCCGGCGGCCTGCCGGACAAGGTGCTCCTCGCGGTCACGCCGAACCGGATCCACGCCTTCAAGCTGGGCTTCAAGGGCCGCAATTACAAGATCGGCGAGGAGGTCGCGACGTGGGAGCGACCGGCGACCAAGGTGGCCACCGGCAGCGGCGGCGGCATGACCACGCTGACGCTCGAATCGCCCGCAGGCGAGAAGGCAACGCTGGTCGGGATCAGCGTCAAGGACGATCCGGTCAGCCAGGATCTGATCGAGGTGCTGCTGGGGGCGTCGGCGCAGCCGGGCGCCTCGGCCTGAGCCCGATGGCGCGATCGGCCAAGGCACTGCGCGGCGGCATCGACCTCGGCGGGACGAAGATCCAGACCGCGATCGTCGACGCCGGCGGAAAGGTCGCCGGCGAGGCACGCCGGCCGACCCCGACCGAGGGCGGCCCAGCCGATGTCGCCGCGGCGATGGCCGAGGCGCTGCGCGAGGCCGCGACGGCGGCGGGGGTCGAGCCGGACGCGCTGGAGGGAGTCGGCGTCGGCTCTCCCGGCGACGTCGACGAGCGGACGGGCGTCGTCTCAGGCGCCCGCAACCTGCCGGGCTGGGACGGCAGCTTCGCCCTCGGCGAGACCCTTTCGAAGGCGCTCGGCACCAGCGTCCGCGTCGGCAACGACGTACAGGTAGCCACCGAGGCCGAGTTCCACCTCGGCGCCGGCCGTGAGTTCTCGAGCTTGATCGGGGTCTTCTGGGGCACCGGGGTCGGCGGTGGCCTCGTCCTCGACGGCAGGCCCTGGCTGGGCCGTGGCGCCGCCGGCGAGATCGGCCACATGGTCGTCAAGCGGGGCGGCGCCAAGTGCCCTTGTGGCCGCAAGGGCTGCATGGAGGCCTATGCCGGGCGGGCGGCGATGGAAGCCGAGGCCCGCCGCCAGCACGAGGAGGGCCACAAGACCGACCTCTTCAAGCTGATGCACAAGCACGAGAAACCGCGCCTCACCAGCGGCATCTGGGAGCGCGCGATCGACCATGGCGATCACCTGGCGATGAGGCTGATCGAGCGGGCGATAGAGGCGCTGGGCACCGGCATCGCCTCGGCGGTCAACCTGATTGACCCCGAAGCGGTGATCCTCGGCGGCGGCCTCGGCATCCGCTTCGGCGACCGCTACATGGAGGCGCTGAGCGCCGAGATGGGCAAGCACCTCTTCGTCGACGAGCGCCCACCCGCCGTGCGCGTCGCCTCGCTCGGCGACCTCGGCGGCGCGATCGGCGCCTCGTTGCTGGTCGATCGCTAGACGCGGCCGGCGGCCTGGCGCTGCTGGCGGGCGATCGCGTCGATCAACACGGCGATCAGCAGGACGCCGCCGGTAACCATGAACTTGACCGCCGAGGAGAGCGCCAGCAGGTCCATGCCGTTGGAGATCGAGCCGATCACAAGGGCGCCGAGCAGGGCGGTCCAGACGGCACCGCGGCCGCCGAAGAGGCTGGTGCCGGCGATCACCGGGCCGGCGATCGCCAGCAGCAGCAGTTCGCTGCCACCCGAGCCCTGGTTGACTGCGAGCAGGCGCGACGCGGCCATGATGCCGCCGATCGCGGCCATCGAGCCGGCGATGCCGAAGACCGCGACGCGGACCCGGTTGACCGGGATGCCGGCGCGGCGCGCCGCCTCGGCGTTGCCGCCGACGGCGTAGATGTGACGGCCGAAGCGCGTCTTCTTCGCCATGTATTCCATCCCGCAGACGAAGGCGAGCAGGATCAACAGCGCCAGAGGCACGCCTCGATCGGAGTTGAGGATCGCGACGACGACGATCGCGATCACCGCGACCACGCCGATCCGCAGTCCCAGGGTCGCCATGCCCTGGCCTTCGAGCCCGGCCGCAACCCGCCTGCGGTGCCCTACGAGGACGACGGCGGCGAAGACGGCGACGATGAGGGCGCAGAAGACCCAGCCGAACGCATCGGAGTAGAAGGTGTTGGCGAGGCCGGTGATCTTGGGGTCGGTGAGGTTGATCGTCCCGGTCGAGCCCAGCACCTGCAGCAGCGCGCCCTGCCAGGCGAGCAGGCCGGCCAGCGTGACGACGAAGGAGGGCACGCCGAAGCGGCTAAAGAGGAATCCCTGGAGCACTCCGATCGCCAGGCCGACGGCGATCGCGGCGGCGATCGCGAGGTAGGGGCTCCAACCGTGCTTGACGTTGAGCACGGCCATCACCGCGGCAGCGAGGCCGCTGACGGCGCCGACCGAGAGGTCGATCTCGCCGAGCAGCAGCACGTAGACGATCCCGATCGAGATCAGCCCGACCGCGGTGATCTGCAGCATCAGGTTGGTCAGGTTCTCGGCCGAGAGGAAGCGGTCGTTCTCGAACTGGAAGATCGCCCAGATCACCGCCAGGCCCAGGACCACGCGCAGCGAAGCGAGGTCGCCCTGGACGAAGCGCCGCAACGCTTCGGTGCGAACGCTTGCTCCCTCGCCTCCGGCGGCGGCCGGCGTCGTGCCTTCCGCCGCGGTCATCGCGGTTCCTCCTTCTTGCCATTGTCGTTCGCGCCTTCCCCGACCCCGGTGATCGCCGCGACGACGTGCTCCTCGGTGGTGTCTTCAGCCGGGAAGTCGCCGACGGTCCTGCCCAACCGCAACACGACGATTCGGTCGGCCACCTCGAACACGTTGGAGAGGTTGTGGCTGATCACCACGACGCCCAGGCCCTGCTCGCGCAGCCGCCGGATCAGCTCCAGCACCTGTTTGGTCTGTGGCACGCCGAGCGCCGCGGTCGGCTCATCGAGCAGGACGACCCGCGGCTCACCGAGCAGCGAGCGGGCCACGGCGACCTGTTGGCGCTGACCGCCGGAGAGGGTGCCGACCTCAGTGCGCATGCTGGGAATGGTCACCGCCAGGCTGGAGAGCAACTCACCCGCACGGTGCTCCATCCTCGACTCGTCGAGCTGGCGCGATACCTCCCCCGGGCCGAGCGAGATCACCTCCTGGCCGAGGAAGATGTTGGCGACGACGTCGAGGTTGTCGCAGAGAGCGAGGTCCTGGTAGACGGTGGCAATGCCCAGCCGGGTGGCGTCCTGCGGTTTGGAGACCTTGATCTCGTTGCCCTCGAAGCGGATCGTGCCTTCGTCGGCGCTGTGGATGCCGGCGATCGCCTTGACCAGCGTCGACTTGCCGGCGCCGTTGTCCCCGACCAGGCCAACGACCTCGCCGGCGTGGACGGTGAAGTCGACCCGGTCCAAGGCCTGGACCGGGCCGAATCGCTTGCTCACTTCCTGCAGCTCGAGCAGCGCGCCATCTGAGCTCATCTCACCCGCTCCAGCCCGCTAGGAGATCCCCGCTTCTTCGCAGGCTTTCGCGTAGGCGCTGGTGCAAAGTTCGCCGCTGGTGATGAATCCGTCTTTGACCACGGTTTCCTGGACGTTGTCTTTCGTCACCGCAACCGGTTCGAGCAGCACCGACGGCACTTTGGTTTTGCCGTTGTTGGGTTCGTCGGTGATCTTGTTCTGCGGGAACGTCTTGCCTTCGGCAAGCGCGACCGCGATTTCCGCGGCGACTTTGGTCTCCAGGGAGGTCGCCTTATAGACGGTCATGAACTGCTGGCCAGCGATGATCCGCTGCACGCCGGCGACCGTGGCGTCCTGGCCGGTACTCGGTTTTTCTTCAGGTTTGACGCCTGCCGATTTCATCGCGGCAATCGCGCCGGCGGCCATTTCGTCGTTGGCTCCGTAGATGCCTTCGAATCCGTTCTTACCGAGTGCCGTGATCGCCTGCTGCATCTCGTTCTGGGCGTTCGTCGCCGACCATTCGGGCGTGTCGTATTCCTTGGAGACTTTGACCCCGGCGGCTTCGAACCCTTTGTTCGAGCCTTCCTTGAAGAGCGCGGCGTTGCTGTCGGCCGGGTCGCCGTTGATCTTCACGATCGGCCCGTTCGGGCTGCCGTCTTCTTTCAGTTTTTTCGCCAGCGTTTCGGCCTGCAGTTCGCCGACCTCGACGTTGTCGAAGGAGACGTAGTAGTCGACTTCGGCATTTTCGATCAGACGGTCGTAGGAGAGGACCGGCACATCCTGGGCTTTCGCCTTTTCGACGATCGCCGCTGCCGATTTGGCGTCGACCGGGTCGAGGACCATCACTTCGGCGCCCTGGGTCAGGGCCGCTTCAGCTTGGCTCTGCTGTTTGGATGCGTCGCCGGTCGCGTTGTTGTAGAGGATTTCGCAGTCTTCGCATTCGTCTTCGACGTTTTCTTCGAATTCGGGGCGATCGTGTGCTTCGTAGCGCGGCGTTTCGTTCTCGGGAAGCAGGTAGGCGATCTTCGGGCCGCCGTTTCCACCGCCCCCGCAACCGACTGCGATCAGGGAGCTCGCAAGCAGCACGGCGAGCGCGACCCCGATCCTCCTTAACTCGACAAAGCCCGACATCGCAACTCCTTTCCACCCCGTCCTGCCCGAGCTTTACCCGGGATCACCGGCTTTTAAGCAGGCGGTGCCGGACTAGGCAGCAACGGGCTCGCGACGCTTGTGCGGCGCACGCTTGCGCTTCGCCTGCGGGGCCGGCTCGACCAGCTCGGCAAGGAAGTGGCCCGTATGGGAGGCCTCGACCGCGGCGACCTCCTCGGGGGTGCCGGTGGCAATCACTTCCCCACCCTCTTCGCCACCGTCGGGGCCGAGGTCGACGATCCGGTCGGCGGTCTTGATTACGTCGAGGTTGTGCTCGATCACGACCACCGTGTTGCCGGCGTCGACCAGGCGGCCGAGCACGTCGAGGAGGCGCTGGACGTCGGCGAAGTGCAGGCCGGTGGTCGGCTCATCGAGGATGTAGAGGGTGTCGCCGGTGGCGACCTTGGAGAGCTCGGTCGCCAGCTTGACCCGCTGCGCCTCGCCGCCGGAGAGCGTCGTCGCCGCCTGGCCGAGGCGGATGTAGTCGAGGCCGACGTCGTGCAGGGTGCGCAGCCGGCGGGCGATCTTCGGCACGTTCTCAAAGAACTCGACCGCCTCCTCGACCGACATCTCGAGCACGTCGGCGATGCTCTTGCCCTTGAAGCGGACCTCGAGCGTCTCGCGGTTGTAGCGCTTGCCGTGGCACTGCTCGCAGGGAACGTAGACGTCGGGCAGGAAGTGCATCTCGATCTTGATCTGGCCGTCGCCGCGGCAGACCTCGCAGCGCCCGCCCTTGACGTTGAAGCTGAAGCGGCCGGGCTTGTAGCCGCGCGCCCGCGCCTCCTGGGTCTGGGTGAAGAGCTGGCGGATGTGGTCGAATACGCCGGTGTAGGTGGCCGGGTTGGAGCGCGGCGTGCGGCCGATCGGCGACTGGTCGATGTTGATGATCTTGTCGATCTGACTGAGGCCGTCGACGCCGTCGTGGGCGCCGGGGCGCAGCTTCGCCTGGTGCAGCCGGTTGGCGACCGCGTGATGGAGCGTCTCGTTGATAAGCGTTGACTTGCCCGAGCCGGAGACGCCGGTGATGCAGCAGAAGACGCCGAGCGGAACCGCCACGTCGATCCCCTTGAGGTTGTGTTCGCGCGCGTTGCGGACGAGCAGCGCCCCGCGCGGCTCGCGCCGCTGGAGAGGAATCTCGATGCTGCGCTTGCCGGAGAGGTACTGGCCGGTCAGCGAGGCGGCGTCCTTCTCCACCTCGGCAGGCGTTCCCGCGGCGATCACGTGGCCCCCGTGCTCGCCGGCCCCGGGCCCGAGGTCGACAAGGTGGTCGGCGGCGCGCATCGTGCCCTCGTCGTGCTCGACCACGATCACCGTGTTGCCGAGGTCGCGCAGGCGGTCGAGCGTCCCGATCAGCTTCTCGTTATCGCGCTGGTGCAGCCCGATCGAAGGCTCGTCGAGCACGTACATCACGCCTACCAGGCTGGAGCCGATCTGGGTCGCGAGGCGGATCCGCTGCGCCTCGCCACCGGAAAGCGAGCGCGCCGAGCGGGCCAGCGAGAGGTAGCCGATGCCGACGTTCTCGAGGAAAGCCAGTCGTTCGGAGATCTCGCGCACGATCAGCCGTGCGATCGCCCGCTCGGTCTCGTTCAGCTCGAGCGCCGCGATCCACTCGCCGGCGGCGCGGGCCGAGAGCTCGGTGTACTCGGCGATGCTGAGGCCGCCGACAGTCACCGCGAGGCTCTCCGGCCGCAGGCGGGCGCCGTGGCAATCGGGGCACGGCTGCTCGGCCATGTAGCCCTCGATCCGCTCGCGGTTGGTCTCGGAGTCGGTCTCCTCGTAGCGGCGCTCGAGGTTGTTGACGATCCCCTCGAAGCGCACCCTGTAGGAGCGGCGGCGACCGAAGCGATTGGTGTAGCTGACCAGGTGGCGCTCCTCGCCGGTGCCGTAGAGGAAGATCTCCTTCTCCCTTTTCTTCAGTTTTGCCCAGGGCGCCTCTACGTCCACCCCGTATTCCTCGGCGACGGCGGCGATCAGCCGCCGCCAGTAGGCGGTGACGCCGCGGTTCCAGGGCTGGAGCGCCCCCTCGGCGAGGGAGAGGGTCGGGTCGGGTACGACCAGCTCGGGGTCGATCACTTTCTGGAAGCCGAGCCCGTGGCAGCGCTCGCAGGCACCGTGCGGCGAGTTGAAGGAGAAGATCCGCGGCTCCAGCTCCGGGATCGAGGTGCCGCAGTTCAGACAGGCGAACTGCTCGGAGAAGAGAAGCGGCTCGGGTGCCAGCTTGCCCTCGGCGACTAACTCGACCTCGACCAGCCCGGCCGCCAATCCCGACGCGGCTTCGACCGACTCGGAGAGGCGCCGGCGCAGGTCGGACTTCATCACCAGCCGGTCGACGACAACCGAGACGTCGTGTTTGAATTTCTTGTCGAGGACGATCTCCTCATCGAGGCGCCGCAACTCACCGTCGACCTCGACCCGCGAGTAACCCTCCAGGCGCAACTGCTCGAGCAATTTGCCGTACTCGCCTTTGCGGCCGCGGACGACCGGCGCCATCACCATGAACTTGGTCCCCTCCGCGAGGGTCATCAGCCGGTCGACAATCTGCTCCTGCGTCTGGCCGCTGATCTGCTCGCCGCAGGTGGGACAGTGCGGCACGCCGATCCGCGCCCAGAGCAGCCTCAGGTAGTCATAAATCTCGGTTACGGTCCCCACGGTCGAGCGAGGGTTGCGCGAGGTCGTCTTCTGGTCGATCGAGATCGCCGGCGAGAGCCCCTCGATCGAGTCGACGTCGGGCTTCTCCATCAGCCCCAGGAACTGGCGCGCGTAGGCGGAGAGCGACTCGACGTAGCGCCGCTGCCCCTCGGCGTAGATCGTGTCGAAGGCGAGGCTCGACTTGCCCGAGCCCGACAGCCCGGTGATCACGATCAGCGCGTCGCGCGGCAGCTCGACGTCGATGTCCTTGAGGTTGTGCTCGCGGGCACCGGAGATGACGATCCGCTCAGAGGCAGCCACTCGCACTCATACTAGCCAGGCGAACAGATGTTCCCACTGACCGTGGCGCTTTTGAACTCTTTCGACATTGCTCGGCTCCATATGTCGGTGCGCTGCATCGGCGCGAGCCCAGCGGCTTGATGATGAGCGGTTGAAGATGGCGCCGTCTCGGCGTACGGTCTTCGTGGGCGGGGAACACAACAGCCGAGGAGAAGAAGATGTCCAATCTCGATACCGCCCGTTCCGCCTACGAGGCTTTCGCTCGCGGTGACCTGCCTGCGTTGCAGGAGGACTTCGCCGAGAACGCCGTCTGGGTCACCTCGGACGAGCTGCCGCTTGGCGGCGAGACGCGCGGCCGCGACGCGATCATGGCGAACTTCGCCCAGATCCCCAACTACTGGACCTCGTTCAGCGTCGAGCCGGAGGAGTTCATCGACGCCGGCGAGTACGTCGTCGTCCGCGGCACCCAGCGCGCCGGCAACGACAACGGCAGCATGGAGGCGCCCTTCGTACACCTCCTGAAGTACGACGGCGACGGCAAGGTCGTGCGCGGCGAGTTCTTCACCGACAGCGCCAAGGCGGCGAAGCTGCTGGCCTAGAACCCGTTCAGGCGCCGGCGGTCATCCCGTCGAGGTCGCGGCGCAGCTCCTTGAGCTCGTCGCGGATGCGGGCCGCCTCCTCGAAGCGGAGGTCGTCGGCTGCGGCCAGCATCTCCTCCTCGAGGGAGACGATCGTCCGCTCCAACTCGGCCGGGTCGGAGTACTCGCCGCCGTGCTTGCGACGGCGCCGTTTCGGCGCCCGGTCCTCCATCGCCAGGAACTCGGCCATCTCCGAGATCCCCTTGCGGACCGTCTCGGGGGTGATGCCGTGCTCGGCGTTGTAGGCAACCTGGATCGCGCGGCGCCGGTCGGTCTCGCGCATCGCCGCGCGCATCGCCTCGGTTTCCTTGTCCGCGTACATCAGCACCCGTCCGTTGACGTTGCGGGCAGCGCGACCGATCGTCTGCACCAGGCTGGTCTCGCCGCGCAGGAAGCCCTCCTTGTCGGCGTCGAGGATCGCGACCAGCGAGACCTCGGGCAGGTCGAGCCCCTCGCGCAGCAGGTTGACCCCGACCAGCACGTCGTACTCGCCGAGCCGCAGCTCGCGCACGATCTGGATCCGTTCCAGGGTGTCGATCTCCGAGTGCAGGTAGCGGACCTTGATCCCGTACTCCAGCAGGTAGCCGGTCAGGTCCTCGGCCATCTTCTTGGTCAGGGTGGTGACGAGGGTGCGGTCGCCGGCCTCCGCCCGCGCTTTGATCTCGTTCATCAGGTCGTCGATCTGGTTCTTCGTCTCACGCAGCTCGATCTCCGGGTCGACGATCCCGGTCGGGCGCACGATCTGCTCGACGATCCGCGTCGATTCGGCTCGCTCGAAGGGCCCCGGCGTAGCCGAGACCATCACCAGCCGGTCGACCCGGTCGAGGAACTCCTCGAACTTGAGTGGCCGGTTGTCGATCGCCGAAGGCAAGCGGAAGCCGTAGTCGATCAGCGTCTGCTTGCGCGAGCGATCGCCCTCGTACATCCCCCCGATCTGGGGGATCGTCTGGTGGGACTCGTCGACCATGACGACGAAGTCCTCGGGGAAGTAGTCGATCAGGGTGTGCGGCGGGCTGCCCGGCGGCCGGCCGTCGAGGATGCGCGAGTAGTTCTCGATCCCCGAGGTGAAGCCCAGCTCCTTCAGCATCTCGATGTCGTAGGCGGTGCGCTGGCGCAGCCGGTGCGCCTCGAGCTGCTTGCCCTCCTCCTCCAGCTCGGCGGTGCGGCTGTTCAGTTCGTGGCGGATTTCCTCGACCGCCCGCTCCAACGTCTCGTCCTTGGTCACGTAGTGCGAGGCAGGCCATACCGAGACGTGGTCGATCGTGTCGAGGATCTCGCCGCTCAGCGGGTCGAAGTGCTGGATCGCCTCGATCTCGTCGCCAAAGAGGGCGATCCGGTAGGCCGACTCGGCATAGGAGGGCATGATCTCCAGCACCTCGCCGCGGACGCGGAAGGCGCCGCGGCCGAGCGCCGTGTCGTTGCGCTGGTACTGCATCTTCACCAGCTTGCGCAGGACCTCGTCGCGGTCGAGCTCGTCGCCGACCTTGAACAGCTGCATTTTTTCGTTGTAGACCTGGGGTGAGCCGATCCCGTAAATGCAGGAGACCGAGGCGACGATGATCACGTCGCGGCGGGCAAAGAGCGCCGCCGTTGCGGCATGGCGCAGGCGGTCGATCTCGTCGTTGATCGAGGAGTCCTTCTCGATGTAGAGGTCCTGGGCCGGAACGTAGGCCTCAGGCTGGTAGTAGTCGTAGTAGGAGACGAAGTACTCGACCGCGTTGTCGGGGAAGAACTCGCGGAACTCGTTGCAGAGCTGCGCTGCCAGGGTCTTGTTGTGGGCGATCACCAGGGTCGGCCGCTGGATTGCCTCGATCGTGCCGGCCATGGTGAAGGTCTTGCCGGTGCCGGTCGCACCGAGCAGCGTCTGGAACCTCTCCCCCGCCTCCAACCCTTCGGCAAGGCCGGCGATAGCCGCCGGCTGGTCCGCGGTCGGCGTATAGGCCGGGTTGAGCTTGAAGTCGGGCACGCCGTCACATTAGCGAGGGGGTCTCTTGACACTTCTGCGGCTCTTCCAAGCGCTTGTTGTGGCTTTCGTATGCCTCAACGCGCCTTCCGTCTCACTCTGGTAAACATCCCGGTACACAATTGCAACGGCCTGTCTGTAGAGGTTCTGTCGGCATGCACAGAGAATCTCGTTCATGAAACCCCGCGATCGATTCGCCATAAACCTGCGCAAAGCGCGGCAGAAAGCCAAAATCGCCCAAGAGGAGCTGGGCTTTCGCTGCGATCTACACCGCACCGAGATCTCGCTGCTCGAGCGCGGCGGCCGTGAGCCGCGCCTGGGAACGATCATCAAGCTCGCCGACGCCCTCGGCGTCACGCCTGAAGAACTGTGCAATGGCGTGCGCTGGAACGTCAAAGCCCAGCGCTTCCAGTTCAAGAAATAGGCAGCCCCGCGGCTAGGGCAGGATCTGTTCGAGCAGGCCCTGAGCGGGGCCGAGGAAGGTCTGCGCGTTGTCGAGCAGCGATTTCGCATCGCGGACGATTTCGATCGCCTGTTCGAGCGGGATCCGCCGCAACGTCGCGCGCAGCGGCGCCGCCAGGAGAGGGCTGAGAGCGCCGGCGCGTTCGGCGTCGTCGACCGCCCGCACAAGGCCGCCACGGATCGCCCGCGCCAGCTCGGCGTCGTCGATCCCGTAGCGCTTGGCGAAACGTTCGCGCGACCGGGGCGTTGCCAGCGCTCGCGCCAGCGTCTCGCGGCTGACGCCGAGCTGGCAGGCGGCACCGTCAAGGGCGGAGAGCGTGAACTGTTGGGCGATCTCCTGCAGGCCTTCGGGGTTCCGCCAGGCGCGTGGCTGGCAGGGATCCTGGATCTTCTCCGGGGTGTAGGAGGAGCCGCCGGCGGCGAGGTAGGCCAGGACCAGCGCCAGCGAGGCGGCGATCGCCGCGCCGACCAGGAGCTTGCCGCGCGCCTCGACGCTCACAGCTCAACCCTCCGTGCCAGGCCAATAGGCACCAGCGCCAGTAGGCCGAGCAGCGCCGCCAGGCCGAAGGAGGAGCTGAAAGCGTGGGTGGCGGCGCGGTCGAGCTGGTCCTGGAGTTCTTCGCGCAGCTGTAGGACGTCGGCGCGGTCTTCTGGGTCTTCGGGCAGTGGCTCGAAGGCGGGGCCGATGGTCGGCACCTTCCCCCGCTCTCCTTCGAGCCTCTCCTCGATCCGCTGCGAGAGCTCCAGCTTGAGCAGGGGGTCGACCTGCGAGTCGAGGACGACGGCGGTTCCGGCATCGATCGCATCGTGGCGCTGCTCGGCGATTTCGGCGGTGAACAGCGGCGTCAACAGGATCAGGCCGACGGCGACGCCCGCGTGGCGGGCGGAGATCGTCCAGCCGCCGTGGATCGCCTGCGGTGCACGGCCGAGCAGCGCCGTCTCGGTCAGCGCCGAGAGCACCAGCGCCAAGCCGACACCGACCAGGAGCTGCGGCAGCAGGGTGAGGGCCACCTCGGCGGCCGGCAGCAACGCCAGCCCCCCGAGGCCGCCGGCGACGAGGATCGCGCCGGCGGCCGCCCGGGCGCGGGCGCTGCCGGCCCGGGGTCCGAGGCGAGCGCCGAGCAACGCCGCCAGTGGCATCGCGGTGACGACGATCGCGGCGCCGATCGGGCTCAACCGCCAGCCTTCAATCAAGAGCAGGACGAGCAGGAATAGGGCGGCGGCGATTGCCGAGGAGACCAGCGTCAGGGCGAGGTTGGCCCAGAGGTGCGGCCGGCCGGTACGACGCAGCTCGGCGGCGAGGACGCCGGTCGCCGCCTCGTGCCGGGCGACGGCGAGCAGCGGTATGCCGGCGGCGATCGCCAGCGGCGCCTGGAGGAGGAAGATCGACTGCCAGGAAACGAGCTCGGTCAGCAGCCCACCGACCGCCGGCCCAAGGGCGGCACCCGTCGCCCCGGCGGTGGCCCAGACCGCGACCGCGCGGCGCTCCGACCCGACGGTCGCCGGCAACAGCTCCAGCACCGCGGTGATGGCGAGCGCGCCGCCGAGCGCCTGTAGGCAACGGGCGGCGATCAGCGTGCTCAGCTCGGCGGCAAGGCCGCAGGCGATGCCGGCGCCGGCGAAGATGGCAAGGCCGACCGCCGCCGCACGGCCGGGGCCAGTACGGCGCGCGAGGTGGGCAGCCGGCACCGCCGCCAGGGCCATCACCAGGTTGAAGGAGACGAGCACCCAGGTAACCCCGGCGACGCTGGTGTCGAGCTCGCGGTAGATCTGCGGTAGGGCGAGGACGACGATCGAGGAGTCGGCAAGGACGAGGCCGACGGCGAAGGCAAGCGGGGCGATGCGAGGTCGCGGTGGCGCGCTCACCGGTAGCCCAGCTCCTGCGGGTAGGTGTCGCGGTAGGCGCGCTGCTTGTCCAGCACCTCTTCGACGTAGGCGCGGGTTTCGGGGAAAGCGACGTCGGTAAGCGTCATCTCCGACCCGCCCCATCCTTCGGCACTTCCCGGCCCGGCGTTGTAGGCGGCGAGGGCGGCTACCTCGTCGCCGTCGAAGCGGTCGAGCAGTTCGCGCAGGCGGTAGGTGCCGTAACGGATGTTGATTTCGGGGTCGGAGAGGTCGCGCAGCTCGAAGCTGGTGCCGCCGCTGTGGCGCTCGATCTCGTTCGCGGTTTCCGGCGTGATCTGCATCAGGCCGCGGGCGCCGGCGCTGGAGGTGCTGTCGCTGAACTTCGACTCGGCGTAGATCACGGCGGCGATCAGCGCCGCGTCGACGTCCTTTTCGTTGGCCTGCTGGCGGATGATGTCCTCGTGTCGCAGGGGCAGCGTCAGCTCGCGAATCACGTGATCGAAGGTGCCCGAGACGACGAGCCCCGCCGCTACGCCGACACCGGCGAGGGCCGCAAGGCCACCGGCGAACAGCCGCCGCCTCGCCCTGCGCTTCATCGACGCAGCTTTGCGATCAAAGCGGACAGCTTCCGCTCCAGCTCCTCGATGCTGCCGTCGTTCTCGATTACGTGCTTGGCGAGGGCCGCCTTGTCCCCCTGGGTGAGCTGGCGCGCCTCGCGCTCGCCGACGAGGGCGTGGCCGCGGGCCTCGGCGCGGGCGCGCCTCACTTCCTCGGAGGCGACGACGGCGACCGTCGTGTCGAAGGCCGACGCCATCTCGGACTCGAACAACAGCGGCACCTCGACCACGGCGACCTCGGCGTCCTCCGGTAAGGCCGCCATCCAGTTGGCAATCTGCGCCCCGACGAGCGGATGGATCTGCGACTCCAGCCAATCCAGTTCCTCGCGATCGGCGAAGACGATTTCGCCGATCCGGTCGCGGTCGACACGGCCGTCCGGCGCCACGTCCTCGCCGAAGCGAGCAATCAGGCGGGGTAGCAGCGGCTCCCCCTCCAGCAAATCGTGCACCACCGCGTCGCTGGAGATCGTCGGCGCCCCGAGCCGCGCAAATGCCGCCAGCGCCTCGGACTTCCCCGCGGCGATCCCTCCGGTCAGGCCGATCGTCAGCGGCCGCGACACGACCAGCTAGGACTCGTCAGCCGCCTCAGGCTCAGCCTCGGACTCGGGCTCAACAGCCACCTCAGCCTCATCGGCGGCCTCAGCCTCATCGGCCGTCTCCTCAGACGCTTGGTCCGCGGGTGGCGTGGGGGTGGGCTCCTCCTCCGCTGCTTGCGAGGAGGGGGTGTCCTCCCCCGCGACAGGACCCGCGGGCACGGCCTCCGAACCCTCATCCTCATCTGAAGTCTCTGCGGCAGCTTCCATCTGCTCCCCGAGATCCCCCATCGGCATGTTCTGCCCCTCGACCCGCTTGATGCTGAGCGAGAGCCGCCGCCGCTCCTCGTCGATCTCGAGGATCTTGACGTTCAGCTTGGAGTCCGGCTCGACCACCTCGCTCGGGCTCTCGACGTGGTGGTCGGCGAGCTCGGAGATGTGGACGAGGCCCTCGACGCCGGGCAGGATCTCGACGAAAGCGCCGAAGGCGACCACCTTGGTGACCGTGCCCTCGAGCACGTCGCCGGGACGGTGGGTGCTGATCACCCGCTGCCAGGGGTCCTCTTGGGTCTGCTTGAGGCCGAGCGAGATGCGCTGCCGGTTGCGGTCGATGTCGAGCACTTTGATCCGCACCGTGTCGCCGATCGAGACCACCTCGGAGGGGTGGTTGACGTGGCTCCAGGAAAGCTCGGAGATGTGGATCAGCCCGTCGATCCCGTCGAGGTCGACAAAGGCGCCGAAGTCGACGATGTTGGAGATCTTGCCTTCGACCACCTGGCCCGGCTCGAGCCGGCCGAGGATCTGCTCGCGCACCTCTTTGCGCTCTTCCTCGAGCACCGCGCGGCGCGAGAGAACGACGTTGTTGCGGCTGCGGTTGAGCTCGATCACTTTGCATTCGAGCGTCTGGCCGAGGAACTCGTCGAGGTTGTGGACGCGGCGGATGTCGACCAGAGAGGCGGGCAGGAAGCCGCGCACCCCGAGGTCAAGGATGAGGCCGCCCTTGACCACCTCGATCACGGTCCCTTCGACCGGTTCGCCCGACTCGGCGGCGGCCTCGATGCGACGCCATGCCTTCTCGAAGCGGGCCCGTTTCTTGGAGAGGACGAGGCGGCCCTCGGCGTCCTCCTTGGTGAGGACCAGGGCGTCGATCTCCTCGCCCAGCTCGACCTCGTCGGCCGGGTCGACCGACTTGCGGATCGAGAGCTCGGTCGAAGGGATGACTCCCTCCGACTTGTAGCCGATGTCGACCAGGACCTCGTCCTTGTCGATCCGCACGACCTTGCCCTTGACGACGTCTCCCTCGTCGAAGGCGACCATCGTCGCCGCGTAGTTGGGAACGACCTTGCCGTCGACTTCGAGCAGCAGGCCACCGGAGCCCTCGACGGGGCTCGCCGCAGCCTCAGTGGACTCAGGGGTAACGGTCGTATCGGTCACGGACACAGCGGGGGATGATTGCAGAGTGGATACGCTCCACGTCGTGCCGATTCGAGCCACGAAACGCGGCGAGGAGCGCAGCCCCCTCTCCGGCAGCCACGACGTGCTGATCTGCGGCGCGAGCTTTGCCGGGCTCGCCGTCGCGCGCGAGCTGGCCGGCTCGGGGGCAGACGTGATGGTCGTCGACCGCTATGAGATCGGCGAGCGGCAGACCTCGGCCTGCGGCATCCCCACCTCCTGGCTGGAAGCGACCGGCCTGATGGCCGCCGAGCGGCAGCGCTTCGACTCGCTGTTGATCCACACGCCGCACGGGAGCAAGCGCTACCAACTGCCCTGGACCTTCTCGACCTTCGACTACCGCGAGCTCTGCGAGCTGCTCTGGCGTGACTGCGATGCCCGCTTCGAGACGGCCAAGGTGAACGGCCGTGGCGCGCCGGCCAACGGCGACGGGGTAATCGCGGTCGAGACGGACCGCGGCACGCTCTCCGCTCCTCTGGTCGTCGATGCGCTCGGCTGGCGCCGGGTACTCGCCGCCGGCAATAGCTACCAACCGCCCGAGGCGCCGCTCTCGCGTGGGCTGGAGGTCCACCCGCACGGCAGCGGCGAGGACCTCGAGGTCTGGATCGACCGCCGCTACGTGCCGGCCGGCTACGGCTGGTCGTTCCCGGCTCGCGAGGAGCTGCGGATCGGCGTCGGCTCCTTCAACCCCCGCTTCCACGTGCGCGAGACGACCGAGCTGCTGGCCGAGGACCTCGGGCAGGAGCGCGTTCGCTACCAGGGCAACTGGATCCCCCACAAACTGCGCCGCGCGACCGAGGGCGGCGTCTTCTTCGTCGGCGACTCGGCCGGGCACTGCCTGCCCCTGACCGCCGAGGGGATCAGAACCGCGCTCTACTTCGGCGTCGCCCTGGGGCGCGAGCTGCGCGGAGTCGCCGAGGGCCGCCAAGGCCGCGAGGCGGCGGCGGCGACTTACTCGGCCTTCCACGACTCGCACGAGTGGAAGTTCCGCTGGATGCTGAGGGCACAACGACTTGTGCCGCGCATCCCGCCGCGGCTACTGGGGCTGATGATCAAGGCGCTCGGCGCCAAGCGGGTCGTTGACTGGTCCTTCGGGCACTACTTGGGGATCGCGCCGCCGCCCGCGCTGCCCTCAGCGCACGACCAGGACGGTGCCCGCCATCAGCAGGCCGATGCCAAGCAGCCGCTCCGGGCTGAGCGAGACCTGGTCGAGGCCGAACAGGCCTAGCCGGTCGATCGCCACCGAGGCCGTCAGCTGGCCGGCGATCGTCGCCGCGGCCACCCCTCCGGCGCCGATCGCGGAGACGGCGATCAGGGCGTTGGCGACGTAGACGGCCCCCAACAGGCCGCCGAGCAGGTAGTACCAGCTGACGTCGAAGGTCGAGCCGAGGCCGCCGGCCTTACCGCTGAGGACAACGATCGCCGCCAGGGCGACGGTGCCGACGAGGAAGGAGACCAGCGCCGCCGGCAAGCTGCCGGTGGCCCGACCCAAGCCGGCATTGATCGGCGCCTGCAGCGCGATCAGGCCGCCAGCCGTCGCGGTCAGGATGACGGCAAGGCCTCTATCCATCGACGGTCTCGAATCCGGACGTGATCTTCGTGGCGCTTGCGGACTGCATCCCCTACTTGGCCTCGAGCCAGTCCTTGCCGATGCCGATGTCGACCTCGAGCGCGGGGTCGAGTTCGTAGGCAGCGCACATCTCGCGTCGCACTAGCTTGGCCGCCTCGTCCATCTCACCCGGCGGACCCTCAAAGAGCAGCTCGTCGTGGATTTGCAGGACAAGCCGGGTCTTCGCGCCGCTCTCCCGCAGGGCCCCCTGACAGCGCACCATCGCCACCTTGATGATGTCGGCAGCGGTGCCCTGGATCACGGTGTTGACCGCAAGCCGCTCGCCCAAGCGGCGGGTGTTGGGATTGCCCGACCGCAGCTCCGGGATCGGTCGTCGGCGTCCCATCAGCGTCTTGACGAACCCCTCGTCCTGGGCGCGCTCGACGACCTCCTCGCGGAAGGCGCGGACCGCCGGGAAGCGCTCGAGGTAACGGGCGACGAATTCCTCGCCCTCCTTGCGCGGGATGTTGAGGCGGTCGGCAAGGCCGAAGCCGGTGAGGCCGTAGACGATGCCGAAGTTGACCATCTTCGCCTTCGAGCGCTGGCCGACGTCGACCTCCTCGCGCGAGATCTCGAAGACCTCGGCCGCGGTGGCGGCGTGGACGTCTTCGCCGGCGCGGAAGATCTCCTTCAGCACCTCCTCCTCGGCAACGTGGGCGAGGACGCGTAGCTCGACCTGGCTGTAGTCGGCGGAGAGCAGGCGGGCGCCGCGCTCGGCGACGAAGCAGCCCCGCACCGGGCGGCCGATCTCGGTGCGGATCGGGATGTTCTGCAGGTTGGGGTTGGTGCTGGAGAGCCGGCCGGTGGTCGTTGCCGCTTGGTTGAAGGTGGTGTGGACGCGGCCGGTCTGCGGGTCGATCAGGTCCGGCAGGGAATCGAGATAGGTGCTCTTCAGCTTGCTCAACTCGCGCCACTGCTCGATCTTCTCGACGATCGGGTGCTCGTCGCGGATCTGGGCGAGGACGCGGGCGTCGGTCGAAAAGCCGGTCTTCCCCCGCCGCTTTTTGGTCAGGCCGAGCTTCTCGAAGAGGACGCGACCGACCTGTTGGGGCGAGCCGATCGTGAACTCCTCCTCGGCGTGCTCGAAGATCTCGCTTTCCAGCGTCTCGATCCGCTCGCCGAAGCCAGCCCCGACCTTCGCCAGGCGTTCGGCGTCGAGCTTGAGCCCCTCGCGTTCCATCGCCGCGAGGACGTGGACGAGGGGCAGCTCGACATCGCGCAGCAGCGATTCGAGGCCGAGCTCGGTGAGGCGCGGCCGCTGTGAGTCGGCGAGGGAGGCGACGAGCATCGCCTCCTGCGGCGGCTCAAGCGTCGCCTCGCCCTCGTCCCCGAGAGAGAGCTGGGCATCCTCCTCCGCCCCAGCCGCAGCGGCCGTCACCTGCTCGGCCAGGCCGATGCCGACGTCGGCCGCCAGCTCGACCAGCTCGTAGGTGCGGCGCTGCGGCTCAAGCAGATAAGCCGCCAGCATCGTGTCGTGCTCGAGCTCGATCTCGGCGCCCTCGCGAGCGGCGGCAGCGAGCAGGCCGTGGCGACCGCCGCCGAGCGACTTGGCGTCGTGGGCGAGGAGAGGCCGCCCGGCGAGCGCGACCGCCAGCTCGTCGATCGGCGTCTCGCCGGCAAGCAACCGCTTCCCAGCCACCGCCCAATGCTGGCCGGTGATCGCCAGCGCGACCGGCCCCTCGCCGATCTCGGCCGCAGTGGCCTCGACCGCCTCGACGTCGAGCTCGGTCTCGACGCTGCGGCCGGGGACTGCATCCCCCTCGGGCAGCGCTTCTTCGAGCCGCTCCATCACCGCCCGCAGCTCGAACTCGCGCATGAAATCGCGCAGGACGCCGCGGTCCGGCGCCGAGCCCATCACCTCGGCCAAATCGAGACCGAGATCGATGTCGTACTGGAGGGTCGCGAGCTGCTTCGACATCCGCGCGTCGTCGGCGTGCTCGATCAGGTTTTGTTTGCGTTTCGCCCCGGAGATCTCCTCGACGCTTTCCAGCACCGCATCCAGCGAGCCGAACCGCTGCAGGAGCTGACTTGCCGTCTTCTCACCAATCCCCGGGACTCCCGGGATGTTGTCGGAGGTGTCGCCGCGCAGGCCCATCAGGTCGGTAATCAGCTCGGGCGGGACTCCGTAGCGCTCGGCGACGGCCTCCTCGTCGTAGACCTTGGTCTCGGTGATCCCGCGCGAGGTGCTCATCACCCGTACGCCGGGACCGACGAGCTGGTAGGCGTCGCGGTCGCCGGTCACCACCATCACCGGGATCCCCGCTTCGCGCGCCCGGCGGGTGAGCGAGGCGATCACGTCGTCGGCCTCGTAGCCCTCAACCTTGACGTTGGCGTAGCCGAACGCCTCGACCAGCGGCATCAGGTGCGGCCACTGCTCGCGCAGCAGGTCCGGCCGCGGTTTGCGCTGCGCCTTGTAGAGGTCGTAGGTGACCTCACGACCGGACATGCCGGCGTCCCAGGCGACGACCACGCCCGCCGGCTTGTGCTCGTCGATGATTTTGACCAACATCGAGGCCAGCCCGTAGATCGCGTTGGTCGGCCGCCCGTCGCTAGTCCCGATCGACTCCGGCAGGGCAAAGAACGCCCGGTAGGCAAGCGAGTTGCCGTCGATCAGGAACAGCTCCCCACCAGCTTTCCCGACCGCGTCCGTCGCGCCCTTCCCCGCGGCCTTTTCGCCCACTGCAGCCATTCTGTCGATCATAGGTCTGCCGACGGCGCGCCCGGTTTCCCCAAACGTTCTCGGAGGTACGCGGCGATGCGCCCGGCTTCCTCGTTCACCTGCTCTTCCGAAAGGCGGATCACCTCGTATCCGAGTGCCCGCAGGTCGAATGCGCGGCGCCTGTCGTCGCGAAACGCGATGGGCCCACTGTGGTAGCGATATCCGTCGGTTTCAACGATCAGCCGGCTCGGCGGCCAATAGAAGTCGACTAAGTGGCCGCCAACGCGGACGTTGACCTCCGGCTCGGGCAGCCGATAGCGGCGGCAGAGTCGCAGGAAGTCACGCTCAAGGTCGCTGCGCGTTTGATCCTTTCGATCCGCAGCGCCGAGCCGCAATCCGAGCACATTCGCCTGCCTGATCGCCCGGCGCACCTCGGCTTGCGCGACCGGCGTGCCTCGTGCCTCTCCCGCAGCAGCGCGTCGCAGATCTCGAATCGTGCGGGCGGGGGTGGTTGAAGGGATCCCCTTGCGAAGCGTTACGTCACCTTCCGCGAGGGCGGGGCACCGATGCAGTCGGATGCCCCGGCGGGTCGCCCTGCCTCTGTCGCCGGGCACCGAGACGTCGACCGGACCCTCCCCTGCCGGGAGAAGCCCCCACAGGGCGGCCGCATCGCGGTGACTCACGGCGGCCCCCCATCGTTCGAGAATCGTCGTGGCGGCGACCTCGTCGTCACCGCGCCAAATCTCACTCCGCTCTGCAGTGCGGTAGCCGCCGCATGCCAGCACCGCCCCCATCCAGCGACGCTCGCAGGTCGACGCGACGTGGCCCACCGCATACACGCCCTGGTGCAGTCGGTGTAGCCGGCCTGTGCTAGCCCTACGGGCTATCCCAGCGCTGCTCAGCCCTGCCGCTCGTAGTTGCCCAGTCGTGACCGTGCCGTGCTGCCGCGTCGCGAGCCGGGCGATGATCAAATCGCTGCTGGCGACTTTGCTTCGCATACCGAAGGAAAGTCGCCAGAAGCGGCGAGTCTCCCCCGGTCAAGCAATTGGGCCGCGCTATTTCCGAGGCAGGGATGAGGCAAAGTCTGTGCAGGCGCTCGACCCACTAGCCAGGCCTTCATCGATCGGCGAGTGCCTCATCGAGCGCCATGCAGCAGGCCCAGGCCGGGGACGAAACGGCCGACGCGGGACGCGTAGCTGGCGTACTCCTCACCGTGGGTGCGCAGGAGATACGGCTCCTCGACGAGCCTGACCTGCAGCTCGAGCGCTAAGAGCAGCGCCAGGAAGGCGGCGATCGCCAGACCGGTCGGAACCATCAGCACGAGGCCGAACACGGTGGGCAGCATCGCGCTGTAGATCGGATTACGGACCAGTGAGAAGGGACCGTCGGTGACGAGCTGGAGATGCTCGTCGGGGTCGACGCCGATCCGCCATGAATTCCCCATCGCCAGCTGGGCGCCGAAGGTCAGCAGGATCCCGCCCGCCGCGAGCACGGCGCCGATCGCATGGGGGGCGGCACCCTCGAGCGCGGGGATCGTCTCGAGCGCATCGAGCAGGACCAGGATCGGGGAGACCGCTCCGAGGATCAGTGCCCCCAGAAAGAGGGTGCCGGCAAGCAACTCGAGCGGGGGCGTGCCGGCGGTGAGCCCGTGCACCCCGGTCGAGCCCGTTCGGCGCCACTGCACAGCGATCCGGACGCCGAAGGTAAGGAAGAGGGAAACGGAGTAGAGCGCGAGCGCCGCGGCCGCCATCGGTGGCGATCATAGGCGCGCACGCCCGCCGGCGCAGAGGTCCCGACGGCGCGGGTCCCGGGCTAGGGGGAGCCTTTGGGAGCGACCCACTCGCACGGCTGGCCGGTCACGCCGGCGATCAGGTCGAAGTCCTTGTCGTAGTGCAGGACGGTGAGGCCGGCGCGCTCGGCGGCGACGGCGATCATCGCATCGGGCATCGAGGGCGCCCGGTGCAGCGAGCCGCCCTTCCCTGCGAGCGCTTGGCAGATGTCGAGGGCGCGCTCCCAGTCGGCGCTGATCATCGGCACCTGGTCGAGATGTTCCAGGTCGATGCGTCGTTCCCGGAATTCCTCCGCGTTGTCGGTGCTATGGAGAAGCTCCCACATGACAGGCCCACAGGTAGCTACCTCTCGATCGGACAGCAAGCGGCCAAACAAGTCGCCTACGGCCTGCGGCGCGTTCTTACGGCTGGCGTTCGCCCAAGCACTGGTATCGGCTAGATAACGGGGCATGGGTCAGTCGAGGTCGAACCTTCTTGGCTGTCTCATGCGCTCGAGCTGCTCTGGGAAGTCCTCGGGCAGCTCCCATCGAGCCAGGCGATCGAGATGCTCTTGACGGACGACCCTTTGGAGCGACTCGCGTACCGTGGCCGTTGGGCCCGTCGTGCCCAGGGCCCTTTCGGCTTCATGCAGAAGCGGCGAGTCGAGGATGAGCGAAGTGCGCTTTCCGATCGAATCAGCATACCGCTTAATCAATGGGAAAGTGCGTATGTCTTGTGTCGTTACGTGCATATGCTGGAAAGGAGGCCGCCATTTCTCCGTAACAAGCCCCCCAGCCGGTGAAGTTCTCCCCCTTGCACCCGCAAACCCTCGCTATGCCCGGCGAAGCGAATCTGATTCGATAGCCGGCCGATGGCTGTAAGCGCCCAATACAGCGTCACGATCCGGGTCGAGCTCGACGCCCGCCAGGAGCCCCTGGGCAAATTGACCGCGGCGATTGCCGAGGCGGGCGGGCAGCTCCAGGGCGTCGACCTGGTCCCGGGCGCGGGTAGCGAGGGCAAACGGGTGCGCGAGTTCACGATCGACGCCCAGGATCGGCCGCACTGGGAGCGGATCCTGCGGGCGATCGGCTCGACCCGCGGCGCCAGGGTCCTCGACTACGTCGACCGCACGCTGCAGATGCACCGCGGCGGCAAGATCTCGGTCGAGAACAAGTACCCGCTGAAGACCCGCGACGACCTCTCGATGGCCTACACGCCGGGCGTCGCCCGCGTCTGCCAGGACATCCATGCCGACCGCGCCAAGGCCTTCGAGTACACGATCAAGAAGAACACGGTCGCGGTCGTCTCCGACGGGAGTGCTGTGCTCGGCCTCGGCAACATCGGGCCCGAGGCGGCGATGCCGGTGATGGAGGGCAAGGCCATGCTGTTCAAGGAGTTCGCCCAGGTGGACGCCTTTCCGATCTGCCTCGACACCCAGGACGCCGAGGAGATCGTCAAGGCGGTGGAATTGATCGCGCCGACCTTCGGCGGCATCAACCTCGAGGACATCTCGGCGCCGCGCTGCTTCGAGATCGAGGAGCGGCTGAAGGCCTCGCTCGACATCCCCGTCTTTCACGACGACCAACACGGCACCGCGGTGGTGACGATGGCGGCGCTGTTCAACGCCCTGAAGATCGTCGGCAAGCCGATCGAGAGCCTGCGGGTGCTGGTGGTTGGCCTCGGCGCAGCAGGGGTAGCCGTGACCAAGATGATGCTCGCCTCCGGCGTCACCCACGTGGTCGGCTGCGACCGCAACGGCGCCCTCTCGACCGAGCGCGAGGATTACGCGTCGGGCGAGATGAGCGGGATCAAGCGCTGGTATGCGGAGAACTCGAACCCGGACAAGCTGAGCGGCCAGCCCGCCGACGTGATCGAGGGCATGGACCTCTTCATCGGCCTCTCCGGGCCGGGGATCATCCCGGCGGAGGCGCTGGGCAGGATGAACGAGGACGCGATCGTCTTCGCGATGGCCAACCCCAACCCCGAGGTGATGCCCGAGGACGCGGCGCCGTACGTGCGGATCATGGCCACTGGCCGCTCCGACTACCCCAACCAGATCAACAACGTGCTCTGCTTCCCCGGCATCTTCCGCGGCGCCCTGGACGCCGGCTCACCCACCATCACCGAGGAGATGAAGCTGGCCGCGGCCCGCGGGATCGCCGAAGTCGTCACCGACGCCGACCTCTCCGAGGACTACGTGATCCCCAGCGTCTTTAACCGCGACGTCGCGCCCTGCGTGGCGAAGGCGGTCGTCGAGGAGGCCAAGCGCGAGGGCCTGGCCCGATTCAGCGAGGAGACCGGCACCTTCTCGACGGTGGAGGTCGGCTGAGGCGGTGAAGGTCCTCGTCACCGGAGCGAGCGGCATGATCGGCGCGGCGCTCTGCGACGCGCTGCTGGCCCGGGGCGACACGGTGGTGGGGCTGACGCGCGACCCCCAGCGGGTGCGCGGGACCAACCCAAGCGTCACGTGGCACCCGTGGGAGCCGATGCTGGAACGGCCGCCGGCAGAGGCCTTCGAGGGTGTCAACGGACTCGTCCATCTACTCGGTGAGAAGATCAACCAGCGCTGGAGCGAGGGGGCGAAACGGCGGATCATGGAGAGCCGACGCACCGGCACCCGCAACCTCGTCGCGGCTATCGCCGGCCTCGAGCGCAAGCCAGGTGTGCTCGTCAACCAGGCGGCAATCGGCTTCTACGGTGACCGCGGTGAGGCAATCGTCGACGAGTCGGCCGACCCCGGCAAGGGTTTCGACGCCGAAGTCGTGCAGGAGTGGGAAGCGGCTGCCCGCGGGGTAGAGGCGAGCGGCGTGCGCCTGGTCGTCGTCCGCACCGGCCACGTGCTCGATCCGAACGACGGCTTCCTCGCCGCGCTGCTGCCGCCTTTCAAGCTCGGCGTCGGCGGCCCCCTTGCCGGCGGCCGACAGTACGTGTCGTGGATTCACATCGAGGACGAGATCGGAATCCTGTTGTGGGCGCTCGACAACGACCGTGTGAGCGGCGTCGTCAATGCAACCGCGCCCAACCCCGTGACCAACCGCGAGTTCTCGCAGGCGCTGGGGCGAGCGCTGCACCGCCCCGCGGCGATGCCAGTCCCCGGCTTCGTCCTCGACCTCAAATTCGGCGCCGAGTTCGGGCAGGTGCTGCGCGGCGGCCAACGGGTGGTTCCGCGTCGAGCGCTCGACCTCGGTTACGAGTTCCGCTTCACCGACATCGACACGGCGCTGCAGAACCTGCTCTGAGGAGAGGGGCGAAGCTGCCTTCGCCCCTCTCCAGCCGCTAGCCGCGATCTCCCAGCATCAGCGGCGGGAGATAGGCGCCTATTCCACCCAAACACCGACCTGGAAGGTTTCAAAGTAGCCACGTGTTGTCACTGTGGCTCTTTTTGTTCCTTTTTCAAATGTTCCTGTCGTACAAGAACCGGCAGCCGTACCTTTATGCTGGTAATACTGTGTGCCGGAGTAATGGATATGCGCCAGGACGTCACGATTGACGCCGATACCTTTGTTTGTGTAGGTGACTTTTTTCCGTTTGACCTGCCCAGGAATTGTGATTGTGCATTTCAGTGTTTTGGCCGCGTCTGTTGTGTGAACGTCAATCACCTGATTTTCCGGGCAGACTATGTCGGTCAGGAAATCGTAGCCTTCGGCCACTTTTTCCCCTTCGTACAATCGGTACACACAGCCGTTCGTGCTGATCGTTACCGAAGCTCCCCCCGACGTACAGCCCACGTATTCCGGTTCCAGGATCACTTCGGCCGTTGTTTTGCTTTCCTGTGTTCGTTGGTAGACCGTTTCTTCGCAAATCACGGTTCCTGCTTCGAACACGAATTCGGTCGGTTCGGTTTGTTCCCCTTCCAGGGTGGTATGAGCGGATTCGGAGTGAAATTCCACGGCCGACGCGGTCGAAGCCATCACCGCCATGCTCATGGCCAGGATCGCAACGAGCGGTAGCCCCAGGATCTTCAGATTGCGGATCATCTTGCCGGTTCCTTTCGCTCAGTAGTGGTCGTCGGAGCGGCCATCTGGCCGCCCGGCGACCGGCGAGTTCGTCACGCCCGTTCGGGACGCGCAGTCCAAATCACTTGGACCCGGCGGCTAGTTTAGATCATGATTATTAAACTTTTTGGATAATTCAGAGTTAAACGAACCGACGTGTTCGTGTTCTGCATGTGCCCTCCGGCGCTTCCCGGCGGTCAGCCTAGGTTCTCCCAAAGGGCCTGGCGCAGGTTGCTCGCGTCGCCGGCTTCGTTGACCGCACGAGTGAGTCGGTCCATCGCGATCGCTCCCGAATCGGCTGAGAGCCGGGCGATGCCGGCTTCTTCGAGGATCGTCTCCGAGAACTCGACCGCCTTGCGGTTCGGCGTACCGATGTAGGCGATCGTCGCCGAGTCCTCGGTCGCCTGGCGGGCCCCCGCCCCGACCGCGGCCAGGGTCTCGGCCTTCGGCAGGCACATGACCCGGAGCCGCACCTCCCCCGCCCGTGCCCCTTCGCGCTCCCGCTCGGCACGGGCTTCTGCACACAGGGGCACCGTGACGTAGACCGACGCCGTCGCTCCCTCGACAACGCCTTCGCTGCCACAGCCGGTAGTCGCTATGAGCAGGGCCGCGGCGCAGGAGAGGACCCCTCCCCGCCTACCCAAAGAACACCTCGGCCTCTTGGTAGAGCTCCTTGGGCACCGTCTTCAGCTCGGCAGTCGCATCGGCGATGTCGACCAGCTCTATCTCGGTCCCACGCAGAGCCGTCATCTTGCCCCACCTGCCCGCATCGACAGCGGCGATTGCGTGCAGGCCGAAGCGGGTGGCGAGGACGCGGTCAAAGGCGGTCGGCGTGCCGCCGCGCTGAACGTGCCCGAGCACCGTCGCCCGCGTCTCCTTGCCAGTGCGCCGCTCGATCTCGCCCTCGAGCCAATGGGCGATGCCGCCGAGCCGGACGTGGCCGAAGGCGTCGAGGCCTTTGTCCTGGGCTTCGGGGAGACCACCGACGGGTTGCGCCCCCTCGGAGACGACGACGATCGGGGCGAAACGGGCCTCCAAACGGCGGCCGACCAGCTCGCAAACCCTCCCCAAGTCGAAGGGTTGCTCGGGGATGAGGATCACGTTGGCGCCACCGGCCAAGCCTGCGTGGCAGGCGATCCAGCCGGCGTGGCGGCCCATCACCTCGACGATCAGCACCCGGTGGTGGCTGTCAGCGGTCGTGTGAAGGCGGTCGATCGCCTCCATCGCGATGTTGACGGCAGTATCGAAGCCGAAGGTGTAGTCGGTCGCACTGAGGTCGTTGTCGATCGTCTTCGGCACCCCCACCACGTGGACGCCGTGCTCGGCGTGCAACCTCGCGGCCACACCGAGGGTGTCCTCGCCGCCGATCGCTATCAGCCCGTCGACCTCGCTCGCGACCAGGCTCTCGACGATCCGCTCGGCGCCGCGGTCCTGCTTGAAGGGGTTGGTCCGCGAGGAGCCGAGGATCGTGCCGCCGCGCGGCAGGATGCCGCGCACCTCGGGCACGCCGAGGGGGCCGGAGTCGCGCTCCAACGGGCCCCTCCAGCCGTCCCGGTAGCCGACGAACTCATGGCCGCGGTGTTCGACCCCGTCGCGCACAATCGCCCGGATCACCGCGTTGAGGCCGGGGCAGTCGCCGCCGCCGGTGAGCACGCCGATTCGCATGACCGGAGATTAAAGCTGCCATGGCAGCCAACAGACGGTAGTTTGAAGAGGACCGCAGAATCCGCGAAGGGAGTAGAGATGAGCGACCCGGTTGATCTTGCCGCAGTCCGCGACGTGCAACAGAAGACCTGGTCCGAAGGCGACTTCGCGATGGTCGCCGGCATCGTGATGATGGTCGCCGAGGAGCTTGTCGAAGCGCTCGACATCGTCCCCGACGAGCGCGTCCTCGACGTCGCCTGCGGTAGCGGCAACGGCGCCCTAGCCGCCGCCCGTCGCGCCTGGGGCAACACGGCCGGGGCAGACTTCGTGCCTTCGCTGCTGGAGCGCGGCCGCGAGCGGGCCGCCGCCGAGCGCCTCGACGTCGAGTTCGTCGAGGCCGACGCGACCAACCTGCCGTTCGGCGAGGGCGAGTTCGACGTCGTGATGTCGATCTTCGGAGCGATGTTCGCGGCGGACCAAGAGAAAGCTGCGGCTGAGCTGCTGCGTGGCTGCAAGCCGGGCGGCCGCATCGGAATGGCCAACTGGGTGCCGGACGGAGGGGTCGGCAAGATGTTCATGACGATCGCCAAACACGCTCCGCCCCCGCCGGGCGTCCAGTCACCGCTGCTCTGGGGGACCGAGGAGCGGCTGCGGGAGCTGTTCGGCGACGGCGTCTCGGAGCTGCGCGTCGAGCGCCGCAAGAACCGCCAGGCTTTCCGTTCGGCCGACCATTTCCTCGAGTTCTTCCGCACCTACTTCGGCCCGACCAAGGTGGCCTTCGAGCGGGTCGGCCCAGAGGGGGAAGCGGCGCTAGAGGCCGACCTGCGCGGCTACCTCGCCGAGTACAACACTGCGGGCGAGCGGGCGCTGGTGCTCGAACCCGAGTACCTGCAAGTCGTAGCCACGCGCGCTTGAGCGGGCGGATCCGACGGGGGGCGGCGACTCAGCCGCTCGGCTTGAAGACGCGGATCGACACCCCGATCAGCATCACCGTGAGGAAGATCAAGCCGGCAACGGCACCTCCCTGGCCGAGCCAAGCGTAAGCGACCGTGGTAGCGCCGAGGGCAAGAAAGAGACTGACGACAAGTCCCATGCGGCGGCCATCCTAGACGAAGCGTCGGCCTAAGCGACGAGCCCGGCGCGAGCGGCGCGGAGGAACGCCGAGGCCGCCTCGGCCGCTGCGTCCGGAGAGGCGGCCTCGCCGGCGGCGCGGACGAGACGGCTGCCGATGATCACCCCGTCGGCAACGGCGCCGACTTCCGCCGCCTGCTCGGGCGTGCCGATACCGAAGCCGACCGCGACTGGCACCTTGGCCTCGGCCCTGGTCGCCTCGACCAGCTCAGTCAGGCCGGGCGGTAGCTCTTGCCGCTCGCCGGTCGTGCCGACCGTCGAGACGACGTAGACGAATCCTTCCGCCGCGGCGCAGATGCGGGCGCGGCGCTCGGCGGTGTTGGTCGGGGCCAACAGCGGTACCAGCGCCAGGCCGGGCTCGCCCAGCGCTGCGCGCACCTCGTCGGCCTCGTCCAGCGGCAGGTCGGGGACGATCATCCCGGCCGCTCCCGCCTCGGCGGCGCGGCGCGCGAAGGCCGTCGCCCCACCCTGGGCGAGGACCATGTTGGCGTAGACCATCAGCACGACCGGCAGCCGCGTCGAGATTGACGCGCAAACCTCAAACGCCGTCTCGACCGTGGCCCCGGCGGCAAGCGCCGCGGTGGCGGCGGCGTGGATCGTCGGCCCGTCGGCGAGCGGGTCGGAGAACGGCACCCCCAGCTCGACCAGGTCAGCGCCCGCGTCGGCATAGGCGGCGGCAACCGCCAGCGAAGTCTCGCGATCGGGATAGCCGGCCATCAGATAGGGCATCAACGCCGCCCGCCCCTCGTCGCTAGCAAGCTGAAAGGCACGGGCTATTCGCTCCTCAGCGGCCGCCGTGGGGAAGCTGGCGGGCGCCGCCGGTGAGGGGGTCGGGGGGTGACTCTGTCGAGCCTCCCCGCTGTTGCTCGACAGAGTCACCCCCCGACCCCCATCCCGATGACCTCCGCCAGATCCTTGTCGCCACGCCCGCTCAGGCACAGCACGTCGTACCCCTCGCCACCACCGTTCTCCAGCAGCCAGGCGATCGCATGCGAGGACTCGAGCGCCGGGATGATCCCCTCCAGGCGGGCAAGCTCGGCGAATGCGGCAAGCGCAGCGGCGTCGGTGACCGAGGTGTAGGTGGCGCGTCCTGTGTCGCGCAGGTGGGCGTGCTCGGGGCCGACGCCCGGGTAATCGAGGCCGGCGGAGACCGAGTGGGCCTCGAGGATCTGCCCTTCTGAGTCGGCGATCACCGCCGAGAGCGAGCCATGCAGGATGCCGGTCGTGCCGGCGGCTAGCGAGGCGCCGTGGCGTCCACTCTCCAGCCCCTCCCCCGCCGCCTCGACGCCGATTAGCTCGACGCCCTCGTCCGCGATGAACGGGGTGAAGATGCCGATCGAGTTGGAGCCACCGCCGACGCAGGCGATCACCCGCGACGGCAGCCCGCCCTCGGCCTCGAGCGCCTGGGCGCGTGCCTCGTCGCCGATCACCCGCTGCAGGTCGCGGACCAGTGCCGGGAACGGCGCCGGGCCGACGGCCGAGCCGATCACGTAATGGGTGCTCTCGACGTTGGCGACCCAGTCGCGGATCGCGGCGCTGACCGCCTCCTTCAGCGTGCGGGCGCCGGCCTCGACCGGCGCCACCTCGGCGCCGAGCAGGCGCATCCGCTCGACATTGGGCGCCTGGCGGCGGATGTCCTCGGTCCCCATGTAGACGACGCACTCGAGGCCGAGCAGGGCGCAGGCGGTGGCGGTGGCGACACCGTGCTGCCCGGCGCCGGTCTCGGCGATCACCCGCGGCTTGCCCATCCGCTGGGCGAGCAGCGCCTGGCCGATCGCGTTGTTGATCTTGTGGGCGCCAGTGTGGGCGAGATCCTCGCGCTTCAGGTAGACCCGGCGGGCGGCGCGCTCGGAGAGCCGCTCGGCCAGGTAGAGGGGCGTCGGCCGGCCGACGAAGTCGCGGTGAAGCGCCGCCAGTCGCTGGGTGAAGGCTGCATCCTCCCGCGCCGCCTCCCAGGCGGCGGTCAGCTCGTCGAGCGCCGCGATCAGCGTCTCTGGCACGTAGCGGCCACCGTAGGGGCCGAACCTCTCCTCTATTGCCGGGGGCATCAGGCGCTAACGCTAGCCGCCTGCGCTGCCTCAAAGAAGGCCGTCATCGCAGCGTGGTCCTTGCGACCCGGCTCCGCCTCGACCCCGCTGGCCACGTCAATCGCATAGGGACGGGCGACGGCGATCGCCTCGGCGACGTTCTCCGGGCGCAAGCCGCCGGCAAGGATCGCCGGCACCTCGGAGCGACGCTCCGAGAGCAGCCCCCAGTCAAAGGGCTCGCCGGTCCCTCCCCAGAGCCCTTTGCCGCGCCGGTCGAAGAGGTGGAAGTCGGTCCTGAACGCCTCCGCCGCGTGGACGTCGGCAGCGCTGGCGACGTGGATCGCCTTGACCACCTTGACCCCGGTTTTCCGCGCCACCTCGCCGCAGAACGAGGGTCCCTCTTCGCCGTTGAGCTGCACCATCGTCAGCCCCTCGTCCTCCACCGCCTTCGCCACCTCGCCCAGCTCGGGATTGACGAAAACCCCAACGACCTCGCACTTACGGCGAAACGCGGCCGCGATCCGCACCGCCTCGCCCGGCTCGACCGCCCGCGGGCTCTCGGCGAAATGGATCAGCCCGATCGCCCAGGCCCCCAGCCGCACTGCCTCAGCAGCGTCATCGAGATTGGTGATGCCACAGATCTTGACCCGCATCCCCCCCAGGGTACGGGAGGCGCCTACCGCGCCGGCGATTCCGGCGCTTCGGCGCTCGACGGCCGCACGCCGAGGGTGACGGTGACGTCCTTTTCGTCGGACTCGCCGCGCAGCACGGTCAGCTTCATCTCATCCCCGGGATGAGCGGCGTTGACGGCGTTGATCACATCTTCCATGTCGGTGACCTTCTTGCCGTCGACCTTTGTGATGATGTCGCCGCCGAGGCGGACGCTGGCGCCTTCGATCGTCGCCGAAGTGTCGCCGCCCTGAATGCCGGCGTCGTCGGCCGGACCACCCTTGACGACTTCGTTGACGAGGACGCCTTCTTCGACCGGCAGCTTCAGTGCCTGGGCCAGGTCGGGAGTGACGCTCCCCCCGCTGATCCCCAGGTAGGCGTGCTTGACCTCACCGTGCTCTTCGATCTGCTTGACGACTTCGCGCGCCGTGTCGATCGGGATCGCGAAGCCGATGCCGACGTTGCCGTTGCTGCCGCCGGTCTGAATCTGGGAGTTGATTCCGATAACCCTGCCGGCGGAGTCGATCAGCGGGCCGCCGGAGTTGCCGGGGTTGATCGCCGCGTCGGTCTGGATCACGTGCGAGATCGAGAAGCCGTCGGGCGCCTGGATCTGGCGCTGCAGCGCCGAGACGATGCCAGCGGTGACGGTGCGGTCGAGGCCGAAGGGGTTGCCGATCGCGACCACCGGGTCGCCAACCCTGACCTGCGAGGAGTCGCCGAGCGCCAGCGGGTGCAGGTCGGCGGCCGACGCGTCGACCTTCAGCAAGGCGACGTCGGTGGCCGGGTCGGTACCGACCACTTCCGCGTCGTAGGTCGTGTCGGAGGCGCCCAGTTTGACCTCGACCCTGTCGGCATCTTCGACCACGTGGTTGTTGGTGATGACGTGGCCTTCGGTGTCGATCAGAAAGCCGGAACCGGTAGCGGTGCCGCCGCCTTCCGGCGCTTCTTCGAAGGGGCTTAAGCCGGAGGATTCCTGCGGCTTGTGCTCGGCCGAGATAAAGGCAACCCCCTGCCCGTCGCTGCGGTAGATGCGGTTGACCGTGTTCTGGTCGCCGCCTTCTTCGCTCGACTCGACCGGCGCTGCCAACGGCGTCGCCACGGTGACCGTCGCGTCGCCGCCGCCCTCGGCCTTGACCAGCCCCGTTGCCAGGGCAATCAGGCCGACGACGGCGACGACACCCCCGCCTATGAGGGCCGCACCGAAGGAGGTGCCGAAGAAGCGACGTACTCTGTTCATTGCCGGGAAGCGTCGCGGCTTGCCCTGAGGCCGTAGTTAATGCTCATGAAAGATTTCCTAAAGACGCTCAGGGCAGGTGGTGCTCGCGGGTCCCTTCATCGGAGCCGCTCAGGGCGCGGGCCAGCCCCTCCGGGTCCTCGGCGCGCATCAACGCCGAACCAATCAGGACGGCGTCCACCCCGACCCGTTCCAGCTCCTCCAGCTCCTCCGGAGAGGAGATGCCGCTCTCGGCTACCACGGTCTTGCCCGCCGGCACATCGGGCATCAGCTCGTAGGTGGTCGAGATGTCAACCGTCCCGGCGTCGAGATCGCGGTTGTTGATTCCGATCGCATCGGCGTCGAGCTGCAGCGCCCGCTCCAACTCCTCGCTTTTGTGGACCTCGACCAGGCAGTCGAGGTCAAGGCCCCGGGCCCGTTCGTAGAGGTCGTGCAGCTTTGCGTCATCGAGCGCGCGGACGATCAACAGCACCGCGTCGGCCCCGTTTGCCGCCGCCTCGTAGAGCTGGTAGGAGTCGACGATGAAGTCCTTGCGCAGGATCGGCAGGTCGCAGGCGGCGCGGGCGGCCCGCAGGTCCTCAAGCGAACCGCCGAAGTGGGCCTCGTCGGTGAGCACCGAGAGCGCCGCCGCACCGCCGCGCTCGTACGCCGTGACCTGTTCGCCGACGGTTGCCGCGGCAGAGATCTCGCCGGCACTTGGGGAGCGACGCTTGAACTCGGCGATCAGCGAGAGGCCGGGCCGAACCAGCGCCTCGCTGAAAGGCCGGTCCTCGCCGTGGCCGGGAAGCCGCGACTCGAGATCCGCCTGGGAGACCTGCGCGCGCCGCTTCTCCACCCCTTCGCGGGCAGCGGCGATGAGCTGCTCGATAGTTCCCACCTGAGGGACGAAAGCCTAGTCGGCCAGGGCGGCGGTCGTGGCAACCAGCCTCTCCAGGAGCTCGCGGGCGGCACCGCTGTCCACCGCCTCGGCCGCCTTCGCTACACCCTCGGCAAGGTCCTCAGTACGGCCGCCGACGTAGATCGCCGAGCCGGCGTTGAGCAGGGCCAGGTCGCGGTGGGGCCCGGGCTCGCCTGCGAGCACCGCCCGCGAGGCGGCCGCGTTCTCCTCCGGACTGCCGCCGGCGACGTCCTCCAGCTCGGCCGGCGCAAGGCCGAATTCACCCGGCTCGACGAACCACTCCTCGGTACCGCCCTCGGCGACCTCGATCACCCTGGTCCTGGCGGAGATCGAGAGCTCGTCTAGCCCGTCCTCGCCGGCGACGACCATCGCCCGCACGCTGCCGAGGCCCACCAACGCCTCGGCGATCGTCTCCTGGTAATGGCGATCGGAGACGCCGAGAAGCTGGCGGCCGGCGCCGGCCGGGTTGGTGAGCGGGCCGAGGAAGTTGAAGATCGTGCGCACGCCGAGCTGCTTGCGGACCGGCACGACGTGCGCCATCGCCGCATGGTGGCGCGGCGCGAACATGAAGCCGAAGCCGACCTCGTCGATGCAGCGCGCGACCTGCTCGGGAGAAAGGTCGATGCGGACGCCCAACGCCTCCAGCAGGTCGGCCGAGCCGCAGCGACTGGTGTTGGAGCGGTTGCCGTGCTTGGCGACCGCGCAGCCCGCCGCCGCGGCGACCAGCGCCGCGGTGGTCGAAACGTTGAAGGTCGAAGGGCCCCCTCCGGTGCCCGCGGTGTCGACGAGGTCCTCGCGCTCGGTCCGCACCGGCGTGGCGAGTGCCCGCATCGTCCGCGCCAGGCCGACCAGCTCGGGCACGGTCTCGCCCTTTGCCCGCAGGGCGATCAGGAAGGCACCGGTCTGCACCTCGCCGGTCCGCCCCTCCATGATCTCGGCCAGCACCGCCGCGGCATGGTCGGCGGTGAGGTGGTCGCCGGCGCAGACGGCGTCGATCGCCCGCGTGACGACGTCGTTCACCGCCGTCGCCTCGGCGGCGCTCATCGCCCTATGCCCTCGCGCAAGAAGTTCTCCAGCAGGTGCTTGCCCTGCGGGGTGAGGACCGACTCGGGGTGGAACTGGACCCCCTCGGCCGGCAGCTCGCGGTGGCGAGCGCCCATCACGACGCCGTCGAGGCTGGCGCTCAGCTCGAGCTCGTCGGGTAGGTCGGGGTCGGCGACCAGCGAGTGGTAGCGGCCGGCGACGAGCGGGCTTGGCACCCCGGCGTAGATCGAGCGTCCGTCGTGGCCTATCTCCGCCTCCTTGCCGTGAATCGGCTCGCCCTGCACCGTCCGCCCGCCGAACGCCTCGACCAGCGACTGGTGGCCGAGGCAGACGCCGAGCACCGGCGTGCCGGCCTCGGCGAAGGCGCGGACAGCCTCGACCGAGATGCCGGCCTCGGCCGGCGTACACGGCCCGGGCGAGACGACGAGACGCTCGGCCCCGCGGGCCAGCAACTCCTCGACGGTCGCCTTGTCGTTGCGAACCGTTTCCACCTCGGCCCCGAGCTCGCCCAGGTACTGGACGAGGTTGTAGGCGAAGCTGTCGTAGTTGTCGATGACGAGGGCCTTCATCGCCTCATGGCCAGTCCGGTTGCGCGCAGGCCAGCTCGACGGCGCGGAAGACCGCCTTGGCCTTGTTGACCGACTCGTTGTACTCGTAGGCCGGCTTGGCGTCGGCGACCGTGCCGCCGCCGGCCTGCACGTGGACCTGGCCATCCTTGACCACCACCGTGCGGATGTGGATCGCCGTGTCGAGGTCGCCGTTCCAGGCGAGGTAGCCGATCGCGCCACCGTAGGAGCAGCGCTTGATCGGCTCCAGCTCGTCGATGATCTGCATCGCCCGCACCTTCGGCGCGCCGGAGAGCGTCCCGGCCGGCAGCGCCGAGCGCAGCACGTCCATCGCCCCCACGCCCTCGCGCAGGGTGCCGGAGACCTGGCTGACGATGTGCAGCACGTGTGAGTAGGTCTCGACAACCATCAGCTCGTCGACGCTGACCGAGCCGTACTCGCAGACGCGGCCGAGGTCGTTGCGGCCGAGGTCGACCAGCATCACGTGCTCGGCCCGCTCCTTGGGGTCGTTGACCAGCTTCTCGGCCAGCCGCCGGTCCTCCTCCTCGTCGCCGCCGCGCGGGTAGGTGCCGGCGATCGGCCGGGTCTCGACCCGGCGCCCGCTTACCTTGACCAGCGGCTCGGGCGAGGCGCCGGCGATCTGGAAGTCACCGAACTCGAGGAAGTACATGTAGGGCGAGGGGTTGACGGCGCGCAGGCCGCGGTAGATCGAGAAGGCCTCGACCGGCGAGGGCGCCGAGAAGCGCTGCGAGGGAACGACCTGGAAGGCATCGCCGGCGTGGACGTAGGAGACAATCCGCTCGACCGCCGCTTCGAACTCCTCGCGCTCCATGTTCGAGGCGAAGTGCGGCGGCTCGGCGTGGGCGGGACGCTCCGGCACCGGCACGGCGGCGCGCAAGCGGGCGCGGACTTCGGCGATTGCCGTGGCGGCATGCTCGTAAGCGGCATCGATCCCACCCTCGTCCTCGGCGAAGGCGCAGGCCATCACTGTCAGCTCGTGGCGCAGGTGGTCGAAGACGAGCAGCACGTCGGTGACCATCAGCGCCAGATCGGGCAGGCCGAGCGGGTCGGGGTTGGGCTCGCCCAACGGCTCGACCGTGCGCACGAGGTCGTAGCCGAAGAAGCCGACGGCGCCACCGGCGAAGGGCGGCAGGCCCTCGACCGGCGCCAGCCTGTAGCCGCCCAGGCGATCGGCGACCGCCGCGTAGGGGTCGGCGGCCTCGCGGTCGGGCTCACCGTTCTCGCTGAACACACCGTCGCTCCAGCGCAATTGCGTCCGCGGCCGGATGCCGACGAACGAGTAACGCCCGACCTGGCCCTGCTCTGCCGACTCGAGCAGGAAGCAGGGCGAACCCGCTGGCTCGCCGGCGCGGAGCTTGAGGAAGGCCGAGACCGGCGTCTCGCAGTCGTCGACGAAGGTGGCGCGCACGGGTACGACGTTGCCCTGCTCGGCGAGCTCACGCGCGCGCTCGAGGCTTGGCTCCAGCCGAATCTCCGGTTCAGCCGCGACGGGCATTCAGCACCTCCATCACGGCCGCCTGCGGCAACTCGCGCGAGGCAAGCAGGACGCTCAGGTGGTAGAGCAGGTCGGCGGCCTCCTCGGCCACCCGCTCGTCGGACTCCTCGCGCGCGGCCCGCACGACCTCCTCGGCCTCCTCGGTGACCTTCTCGCCGATCAGCCCCGGGTCGTCGAGCAGCTTCACCGTGTAGCTGCCCGTAGGGCGCTCGGCGGCGCGGCTGCGCAGCGTCCGCTGTAGGGCCGCCAACGCCTCGTAAGCGAGCGGCGCCGGCTCGCCGGCTTCCAGCTCGCGGTAGAAGCAGGTGCGGTTACCGGTGTGGCAAGCGGGACCCTTCGGCTCGACCAGAGCGAGGATCGCGTCTCCATCACAGTCGTAGCGCAGCTGGCGCAGCACCATGACGTTCCCCGACTCTTCGCCTTTGCGCCAGATCCGCTCGCGCGAGCGGCTGTAGAAGTGCATCTCCCCGGTCTCGACCGTCAGCCTCAGCGACTCCTCATTCGCATAGGCGAGCGTCAGCACCTCGCCGCTCTCAGCGTCCTGTGCAACGCACGGCACCAGCCCCCGCTCATCGAACCGGATCTCGTCGAACATCAGAGCATCGTAGTTACTCGATTCCGAGCCGATCCAGCAGCCCCTCGTCGCGGCGCCAGCGATTACGGACGCGGACCCGTAGGTCAAGGAAAACCTTGGCGCCGAGCTCGGCTTCGAGCGAGCGGCGAGCGGCGCTGCCGATCTCGCCCACCTTGCCACCACCCTTGCCGATCAGGACGCCCTTCTGGGACTCCGACTCGGCCCAGACCTCGGCGCGGACCGCGACCAGGCCGTCCTCGCGCCGCTCGACCTCCCTCACCTCGACCTCGACCGAGTGGGGGATCTCCTCGCGGGTCCGGTTGAGGACCTGCTCGCGGATTAGCTCGGCCAGCATCGTCTCGCTCGAGAGGTCGCTGTGCTCCTCCGGCGGGTACAGGTAGGGCCCCTCCGGGACCAGCTCCCTGAGGCGTTCGACCAGCGGCTCCAAGCCCTCGCCGCTGCGGGCGCTGATCGGGAAAACCTCGTCGATGCCCTCCAGCTCGGCCGCCTCGGCCAGCACCGGCACCAGCTCGTTCGGCCCGATGCGGTCGACCTTGTTGACCGCGCAGATCGTCGGCAGGCCGGCGCCCGCGCCGAGCAGGGCGCGGGCGATGAAGCGGTCGCCGGGCCCGATCCCCTGCTCGCCGTTGACCACCAGCAGCGCCAGGTCTGAGTCGGCCAGCTCGCGCTCGACCCGTTTCTGCATGCGCTCGGTCAGCACGTCGCGCGGCTTCTGCACCCCCGGCAGGTCGACGAGGACCAGCTGACTCCCGGCCCCGGCGTCGGTGGCGATGCCGCGGATCGCCCGCCGGGTCGTCTGCGGACGCATCGAGACGATCGCCACGCGGCTGCCGACGATCGCGTTGACCAGCGTCGACTTGCCGACGTTGGGGCGCCCGGCGAGCCCGATGAAGCCGGCGCGCGTCACCGCAGGCCCTCGAGCACGCGGGCCTGCAGGGCGAGCATCTCGCCGTCGTCGGCCTCGTGGTCGTAGCCGCAGAGGTGGAGGACGCCGTGGACCGCGGCCTCGGTGACGTCGGAGCAGTGCTCGGGACAGATCGTCACGTCGCCCAGCTCGCGCGGGCCGGCGGCCGGGCCGGCGCCGTCGATCGGGAAGGCGAGGACGTCGGTCGGCGCGTCGCGGCCGCGGTGCGCGCGGTTCAGCTCGCGGATACGGGCAGCGTCGACGATCTCCACCGCCAAGTGCCCGTCTTCGACGCCGGCCGCCGCCAGCGCCGCGACAACCGGGCGGCGCAGCTCAGACGGCACGTCGCCCAGCTCAACCGCCATCCGCGACGGCCGGCGGCGACTCGCCCTGGCGGCGCTCGGCGTGCTCGTCGTAGGCGGCGACGATCCGCTGCACCAGCTTGTGCCTGACCACGTCCTCGCCACCGAAGCGAATAAAGGAGATGTCCTGCACCTCGCCGAGGATGTCGCGGACGACGACCAGGCCGGAGCGCTGCTCCGGCGGCAGGTCGATCTGGGTGATGTCCCCGGTGACCACCATCCGCGAGTTGAAGCCGAGCCGCGTGAGGAACATCTTCATCTGCTCGGGACTGGTGTTCTGCGCCTCGTCGAGGATCACGAAGGAGTCGTTCAGCGTGCGGCCACGCATGAAGGCCAGCGGCGCCACCTCGATCACCCCCCGCTCGAAGTAGCCGTTCACCCGGTCGGGGTCGAGCATGTCGAAGAGGGCGTCGAAGAGGGGCCGTAGGTAGGGGTCGACCTTGGCCTGGATGTCCCCCGGCAGGAAGCCGAGCCGCTCGCCCGCCTCGACCGCCGGCCGGGTGAGGATGATCCGCTGCACCTCGCGTTCTGCCAGCGCGTGGGCGGCCATCGCGACGGCGAGGAAGGTCTTGCCGGTGCCGGCCGGCCCGATTCCGAAGGTGATCGTCTGGTTGCGGATCGAATCGACGTAGCGTTTCTGGTTGAGCGTCTTGGGCGCCACCTTCGTGTTGCGGTGCCGCCAGACGACGTCCTCGAGGATCTGGGCCGGGCTCTCGTGCGCGTCGAGCGCGCCGGTGACCGCTTCGATCGTCCCCGGCGCCACCTCATGGCCCTGCTCGATCAGGTCGACCAGCTCGTCGACGACGGTGGCGGCCATCTGCAAGTCGCTCGGTTCGCCGTCGAGGGTGAGGACGTTGCCGCGCAGGTGGAAATCGCAGTCCAGGTGGCCGCGCAGGGCCCTCAGGACGGCGTCCTCAGAACCCGCCAGCTCGGCGGCGACGGTGTTATCGAGGGTCAGCTGCCTACGCGCCAAGCCGCTCACGCACCGCTGCGCTGACCCGCTTGCCGTCGGCGCGGCCGCCGACCTTCGGCATCAGCGCCGACATCACTTGCCCCATCTGCCTTTGCTCGGAGGCACCGGCCTCGGCCACCGCTGCGTCAACCAGCTCGGCCAGCTCCGCGTCAGAGAGCTGGGCAGGCATGTAGGCCTCAATCAGCTCCGCCTCGAAGCTCTCGACGCCGGCCTGCTCGGCGCGGCCCGCGTCCTCGTAGGCACTCGCCGCCTCGAGCCGCTTCTTGCGCTCGCGCTGCAGTACCGCGACCTCGTCCCCCTTGCCCAGCTTCGCGTCCTGCTGCAGGGAGTCGACGATCAGACGCAGCGCCGCCGCACGCTCGCGCTCGCCCGCTTTCATCGCCGCGCGCACGTCGGCCTGGACCTGCTCCAAAACGCTCATCGGCCCAAAGGGTAGTCGGCGGCGTCGGGCGCCACCGCCAGGCCTTTGGAAACGAGATCAGCGACGTCGGCGCTGATCAGGGTCCAACCATGACGACGCGCGGCAGCGACGTAGGCCGCGTCATACGCGGTGAGGCCATGCTCGGCAGCGATATCGGTTGCCGCTTCGATCAGCTCGAGGTCGACGGCAAGCAGTCGTTCCCCACAGCGCGCGGAGATCGCCCGGCAGAGTTCCCGTGCGACTCCAGGCTTACGCCAGCGGGCGGCCACGACGTTGGTCGTCTCGTAGAGCGTCAGGTCCAGGGCCGCCAGGGAACGCCTCGGGTCTAGAACCAGCGGCCGCGCCGAGTCGAAGTAGCGATCGCCAGCGTCCTTCGCGGCGATCCAGACGCTGGCGTCGAGCAGCAGCGAGTCAGCGGGCTTCACGGTCTTCGCGAATCAGCCTGGCCGCGTCGCCCCCCAAGGCCACGGGGGGGCCGAGCAGATCTTCGATCTCCCTCTGGCGCTTTGCCTCTCCCGACTGCAGCTCGCGCTTCGCCAGCCGTTGCAGGAAGCCGCTTCGCGACTCGCGGTTCGCCTTCGCCTGGGCGTCGAGACGCGCAAGCAGGTCGTCGGGGATGGAGATCATGACCTTGGCCATGGGGTGAGTATATACGGTATTGCTAGATGCTGTGATTGCCATGGGCGGGACGCTCCCAGATTCCGACGCGCGTGTGTTGCGCTGAAGGTGACAATTCTGAAAATTCTTCGGCCTGGCGCTCAGCCAGCGGCGGACAGGTCGATGCGCTCGACATCGCCGAGCGGCATCTGCAGGAAACGGGTGCCCAGCTCGCGGAAGGAATCGACCTCGCCGCTACAGAGGAAGCGGTACTCCCCCTCGCCGTCCGCCTCTCGGGCCAGGCCGCACCGGTCGAGGCAGCGCTGGACCGCGGCGGCAACGGCGTGCCCGCCGCTGACCAGGCGCACGTCGCGGCCGAGGATGCGTTGCAGCATCGGCGCCACCAGTGGGTAGTGGGTGCAGCCGAGGATCAGCGTGTCGACGCCGGCGCGCTTCAGCGGCGCGCAGTAGGCCCGGGTCATCTCGACCACGCCGTCGTCGAAAGGCGAGCCGTCCTGGATGAAGGGCGCCAGGTCCGGCGCCTCGACCTCGGTCACTTCGACCGAGCGCGGCTGCGCTTCGAGCGCGCGCCGGTAGGCGCCGCTCTCGACCGTATTCGGCGTGGCGAGCACACCGACCCTGCCGCTGGCGGTGATCGCCGCGGCGATCTCCGACTGCGGCTCGACGACCGGCACCACCTCCACCCCACGCTCGCCGGCGACGGCCCTCGCGACCTCCTCGCCGATCGAGGTCGCGGTGTTGCAGGCGATCACCAGCAGCTTCGCCCCGCGCTCGAGCAGCAGGCCGGCGATAGCCGCGATCCGCCGCCGCAGCTCATCTGGGTCGCGGCTGCCATAAGGGAACATCGCCGTGTCGCCGAGGTAGACGAAGTCCTCCTCGGGCAGGGAAACGAGGCACTCGTGCAGGACCGTGAGGCCGCCGACGCCCGAGTCGAACATCGCGATCGGCTGCGTGGCTTCTAGAGAAATGGCTTGTACGTCATGAAGAAGATCGTGATGACGACCACCGCGCCGGCGAGGGAGCCGACTTTGCCGATCCGCTGCCCGACCGCTTCGAACTCGGCGCTGAGCGTGTCGCCCGCCTTGAGGTCGCGTTCGGCGAGCTCTTTGGCCTTACGCACCTGAGGCGTGAAGAACGCGTTCTGCAGCGCGAGGAGGAGCGCCCAGGCGAGGAAGCCGACGCTGATGAACGCCTCACTCGTATCCCAGTCACCGTCGATCAGCAGGTAGAAGGCGGCGAGGATGATCACGAGCATGCCCGGGCCGACCAGATACCTGTCGCACTTCTGTACCCCGGCGAGGATCGCCGGGGTCGCCCGCGGGTATTGCGGAGCGACCGAGAAGAAGAGCGCGTAGCCGAAGGTCGGGCCGAAGGCGAGCACGACCGCGAGGATGTGGAGGAAGAGGGCGATCTTGTAGCCCGGGTCCACGATCGTCGCCAGCATCGGCGAAAACATACATGCGGCCCCGGCGTGGCGCCTTTTTCACGCATAGGGTGAACAAGGCGACAGGTCAGGCGGCGCGCAGCAACAGGGCGGCCCAGTCGCCGTCCTGGCGACGGTCGACCTCGGCGAGGCCGGCTGGGGCGAAGGCGGCGGTGGTCTCATCGAGCTCAGACGGGAGGAGGCCCGAGCAGACGATGGTGGCGGGAGCCAGGGGAGGGTCTCCCGGAGCAACAGCGGGGAGGCTCCGGGAGACCCTCCCCTGGCTCCCTTCATCGCTCGCGAGCCGAGCGGCGACCTCACCTAGGACCGGAGCGGTCATGTTCGCCACCACCGTCGGGGCAAGCTCCGGGAGCTGTTGGCGAAGGTTCAGGCGCTCGAAGGTGGTCTGAACGCCGTTGGCTGCGGCGTTTGCGGTCGCGGTGTCGATCGCCGCCGCCTCGTGGTCGTAGCCGCACACGGGGTCCCAGCCGAGCTTGGCGGCGGCGATGGCGAGGACGCCGGAGCCGGTGCCGAGGTCGCTCAGCGGGCCACCGGCCTCACCGGCGTCGGCCAACTCGAGGAGGAGATCGAGACAGAGGCGCGTCGTCGGGTGGGCGCCGGTGCCGAAGGCGCGCCCGGGATCGACGACCACGTCGATCGCGCCCTCGCGCGGCTCCTCCCAGGACGGACGCAGCCAGAGGCGCCCGCCGACCAGCAGCGGCTTGTGAAAGTCCTGCCAGCGGTCGGCCCAGTCGTCGGGCACCTCGGTTGCCACCACCTCGACCAGGCTCTCGCCGGCCGCCGCCTCGACCTCTCCCAGCTCCGGCAGCTCGCCCTCGCCGCCGTAGATCGCGTACTCGACGTAGCCCTCGCCGCGCTCCTCCTCGACGCCGTTGGGCGCCAGCACGGTCAGCTCGGCGAGCACCAGCTCGGCCTGCCCGGGCGCGCAGCGAACCGCCAGGCGAATCAACCGAATGCCCGGCGTACGCGCGAGAAGAAGCTCTCGCCGTCGTTGCGCGAGCGCAGGTTCTGCGGTCCCAGCGTCTCCCCCAACCGCTCCGCCAGCTCGGCCTGCTCCTCGGAGAGGCCGCTGGGGACGATCACCTGCACGGCGATAACGAGGTCGCCCGGTGGGCCGCCGTTGGCCCCGGGCATGCCGTGCCCACGCAGGGCGAACTGGGCACCGGGCTGGATGCCCGACGGCAACTCGATCTCCCGCTCGCCCTCGTGGCTCGGGATCTTCAGCTTCTTCCCCAGCATCGCCTCGACCGCCGATATCTCCACCGTGTGGATCAGGTCCTGGCCGCGCATCGGCCCGCGGCGGACTTCAAAGCCGACGCCGCCGAAGAAGGCCTGGAAGATGTCCTCGATCGAGCCGAAGCCTCCGGGGGCGGCGGCGCCACGAAGCCCGTCGTGCCCATAGGCGTCGTAGGCTCGACGGCGCTCGGGGTCGGAGAGCACCTCGTAGGCTTCCGCCGCTTCCTTGAACTTCTCCTCGGCCTCGGGGTCGTGGTCGTTGACGTCGGGGTGGAGCTCGCGGGCGAGGCGGCGAAAGGCGGTCTTGACCTCTGCCCGGTTGGCGTCGCGGCCGACGCCGAGCACGTCGTAGTAGTCGCGTGGCATGTCAGCCGCCGTAAACCGACTCGCAGTAGCGCGACAGCTCGTGGGCGGCGCCGCGGACAGATGCGATCGCCGTCGCGTAGTCCATCCGCATCGGGCCAACGACGCCGACCGCGCCGAGGTTGCGGTGGGCGAGGCCGTAGTTGGCGCCGACGAAGCTGACCGAGCGCAGCTCCGGCTGCGGGTTCTCGCCGCCGATCCAGAGGAATACCGAACGCTCCTCCAGGGCCGAGCGCATCATCCCGAGCACGCCGGCTCGCCGCTCCAGCGCGGTCATCAGCCGATCGGCACGCGGCAGGTCGTCCTGGTGCTGCTCGGAGAGCAGGCGCGAGGCGCCCTCCATGTAGAGGGTCTCACCGGCCTCCTGCTCGAGCTCGGTAAAGGCCGTGCCGAGCGTCTTGACAAAGTCGGCCTCGAGCGAGTCAAGGGCGGGGTCGCCGAGGCGATCGGAGATCATCCGCGCGCCGACGCCGAGCCCGGTGAGCGACTCGTTCAGGTAGCTCGACGCCCACTCGACCAGGCCAGGATCGACCGGGTGCTCGAAGTCGAAGACGCGCTTGGCGACAGCGCCGGTCGAGGCGATCGCGATCGCGACGACGCGGGTCGGCTGTAGGAGCAGGACCTCGACCCGGCGGATCGTCGCGGTGGCCAACGGCGGCGCGGTGGCGAGCGCCATCAGGTCGGTGACCCGGGCCAGCGCCGCGGTCGTCTCCCGCATCGCCTCGTCGATCTCGCGCCGCAGGCGCGAGATCTCGAGCTTGGCCGCGGCGGGCGGCTCGGCCTCCATCAGCCGATCGACGTAGTAGCGGTAGCCGGTCTCGGTCGGCACCCGCCCGGCAGAGGTGTGGGGGTGGGTCAGATAGCCGGCGGCCTCCAGCGCCGCCAACTCGGCGCGCACCGTCGAGGGGCCCCACTCGACCTCGCCCCGCTCGGCTATCGGCTTCGATGCCACGGGCTTGCCGGACGCCAGATAGGCGTCCACGACCAGCCGCAGGATCAGCTCTTGGCGCGCGGAGAGCACGGCTCCATTCTAGGAGCCGAGAAGGATCGCCCTAGAGCTGGACTTCGGCCTCTGCGTTGCGGATCGTCTGGTTATCGCCCTGGGCGGCGACGACGTCGATCGTCGCGCGATCGCCATCGGCCGACTTGACGGTGCCGCTGACGATGATCTCCGTCTCCGGCGCGCCCATGCCGCGGAACTGGACCGAGAGGCGCTTCAGCGAGCGCGGATCGCCGCCCGCGGCCTCGGTGGCCGCGCGAGCGGTGAGGCCCATCATGTAGAGGCCGTGGAGGATCGTGTTCGGCAATCCGACGGCCTGAGCGAACTCGGGGTCGATGTGGATCGGGTTGAAGTCGCCCGAGGCACCGGCGTAGCGGTGCGGCAGGTACTTGTCGGGGGTCACCTTCAGCTCGGCGATCTGATCGCCCGCACTCAGCTCTGCCATCTCAGACCCCCCTGACGATGTTGGTCCAGGTGCCGCGCACTATCTCGGCGCCATCCTGATTAACGGAGACCGTCTCGAAGACGTAGAAGCCCTTGCCGTCCTTCTCGTAGATCTCCCGGCACTTGGCGCTGGTCGTGATCTCGTCCCCCGAGCAGGCCGGCTCGCCCCACTCGAACTCCTGGCCCCCGTGGACCATCGCCGCGAAGTTCATCCCCACCTCGGGATCGAACATCGCCGGGCCCAGCGCCGGGGCGCTGTAGACGACGCAAAACATCGGCGGCGCGACGACGTCGCGGTAGCCGGCAGCTTTGGCCGCCTCGCGGTCGAAGTGGACCGGGTTCTCGAGCCCGACCACACGCGCGTACTCGCCGATCTTCTCCGTGCCCACCTCGTACGTCGTAGCGGGCCATTCCTTGCCTATTGCCTCGGTCTTGATCGCCATGGCGGCGCAGTCTATTGGCCGGACGGCCAGGCGGGTGGGCGGCTACTCGTCGATCTCGAGGACCGCCAGGAACGCCTCCTGTGGCACCTCCACGCGACCGACCTGCTTCATCCGCTTCTTGCCCGCTTTCTGCTTCTTCAGCAGCTTCTGCTTGCGGGTGACGTCGCCGCCGTAGAGCTTCGCGGTGACGTCCTTGCGCAGCGCCTTGACCGTCTCGCGGGCGAGGATGCGGGAGCCGACCGCGGCCTGCACGGGGACGTCGAAGAGCTGGCGGGGGATCGTCTTGCGCAGCCGCTCGACCAATCGCTTGCCCTGCTCATAGGCCGAGTCGCGATGGACGATGATCGAGAGCGCGTCGACCTGGTCGCCGGCCAGCAGGATGTCGACTTTGACCAGGTCGGAGGGGCGGTTGCCGATCGGCTCGTAGTCGAGCGAGGCATAGCCTTTGGTCGAGGACTTGAGGTAGTCGAAGAAGTCGAGGACTATCTCGGCCAGCGGCAGGTCGTAGCGAATCTGTACTCGCTGCGGGCTCAGATAGTGCATGTCGATGTGGGTACCGCGCCGCGCCTGGCAGAGCTCCATCACCGCGCCGACGTGCTCGGTCGGACTGATGATCGTTGCCCTGATGTAGGGCTCTTCGATCGTTTCGATCATGCTCGGGTCCGGCAGCTCGGTCGGGCTGTGGACCTCGATCTGCTCGCCGCTGGTCAGGTGGACCTCGTAAAGGACGTTCGGCGTCGTCGCCAACAGCTCCAGCCCGTACTCACGCTCCAGCCGCTCGCGCACGATCTCCATGTGCAGCAGGCCGAGGAAGCCGGCACGAAAGCCGAAGCCGAGCGCCTCGGAGGTCTCCGGCTCATACGAGAGCGCCGCGTCGTTCAGCGCCAACTTGTCGAGTGCGTCGCGCAGGTCTTCGTAGCGGTCGGTGTCGATCGGGAAGAGGCCGCAAAAGACCATCGGCCGCACCTCGCGGTAGCCCTCGAGGGCCTCCTCGGCGGGCGCGGTGAGGGAGGTCAGGGTGTCGCCGACGCGCAGCTTGGCGACGTCCTTGATGCCGGTGATCAGGTAGCCGACGTCGCCCGCCTCCATCGCCCCGACGCCGGTCATCGCCGGGCGGAAGAAACCGAGGTCGTCGATGTCGGCCTCGGTGCCGTTCTGCATCGCGACGACGCGCTCGTGCTTGCGAAAGGCGCCGTCGACCAGGCGCACGTAGGCGACGACGCCGCGGTACTGGTCGAACTCGGAGTCGAAGATCAGGGCGCGGCTCGGCGCCTCGCGATTGCCGGCCGGCGGCGGCACCCTGGCGACGATCGCCTCCAGCACGTCGACCACCCCCTCCCCCGTCTTGGCCGAGATCGGCAGCGCTTCGCCGGGGTCGCCGCCCAGCAGGTCGGCGATTTCGCCGGCGACGCGGTCGGGTTCGGCGCCCGGCAGGTCGACCTTGTTGATCACAGGGATCAGCTCCAAGCCGTTCTCGACCGCCAGGTAGGTGTTGGCGACCGTCTGTGCCTCGACCCCCTGGGCGGCGTCGACAACCAGCAGGGCGCCCTCGCAGGCGGCGAGGCTGCGCGAGACCTCGTAAGAGAAATCGACGTGGCCGGGGGTGTCGATCAGGTGCAGGTGGTAGGTCGCGCCGTCGGCGGCCGCGTACTCAACCCGCACCGCCTGCGCCTTGATCGTGATCCCGCGCTCACGCTCGAGGTCCATTGAGTCGAGGACCTGCGCCCGCATTTTCTTCGGGTCGACGGCGCCGGTGATCTCGAGGATGCGGTCGGCAAGGGTCGACTTGCCGTGGTCGATGTGGGCGATGATCGAGAAGTTGCGGATCCGGTCCATCGCTCAGCCCAGCGCCTCGGTTATGTCCTGCGACGCCGCAGTCTCGCGTCCGTCGACAACGGTTGCGTCCTCGAACAGAGCCAGGTACGGCTCGTAGCGAAACATGCGAGAGCGCTTCTGGCCCGTGATCTCTCGCAGCAGGCCCATGCTCTCGAAGCTGGAAACAAGCCGGCTCGCGGTGGGAAACGTCGAGTCGATCAGCGAGGCGACGCGATTGATGTTGACAAGCGGCTGCTGAAACAGGTGGGAGAGGAGCTTCAGTCCGTTCGGGCCGAGGTTGTTCTCGATGATCGTGCCGCGATGCGCTTCGCGAAGCTCGAAGAGCCGCTCTGCCGTCTCCGCGGCTTCGCGAGCCGTCTGCGCGACGCCATCGAGGAAGAAGCGGATCCACCCCTCCCAGTCGCCGCTGCGACGAACCGCCATCAAACGGTCGTAGTACTCGGCCCGGTGGAGCTTGAAGTAGTGGCTCAGATACAGCAGCGGCTGGCGGAGCATCCCGCGGTGGACCAGGAGGAAGGTATTGAGCAGGCGGCCGACCCGCCCGTTCCCGTCGAGAAACGGATGGATGGTCTCGAACTGGGCGTGAGCGAGGCCAACCTCGATCAACGTCGGGTAGCGCCCCTCGTCGTGCAGGAACTTCTCGAAGCTGTGCAGGGCATCCTTCATGTCCGCGACCGGAGGCGGGACGAAAGTCGCCTGCGCCAGGCTCGCCCCCGCCGGGCCGATCCAGTTCTGAGACCGCCTGAACTCGCCGGGGGTCGCGGCCGAGCCGCGACCATCTCGCAACAGCTCACCGTGGATTTCGCGAATCAGTCGAAGCGACAGGGGGAGCGTCTCGATCCGCTTGAGGCCGAAGCTCATCGCCCGCACGTAATTGACGAGGTCGAGCACGTCGGAGAGGGGATCACCGTCCTCCGGCTCGAGCTCTTTCTCCAGCAGGTCCTCCAACGTGCTTTGGGTTCCCTCGATCTGGGAGCTGAGAACCGCCTCGCGGCGGACGTACATCCCGACGAAGAAATCCGGATCCGGGATAACCTTCGCCACCCCGTCGAGCCGCCCGAGCTCGGAGACGGCATCCTCGAGCAGGCCCAGCAGGGCCGCATCCAGATCGAGCGGGGGATCCGGCGGGAGCGGATTCGGGACGAACGCCGAGTAGCCCTCGACCTGGCGAATGAAATGCCCAGCACGGTTCTGGGAGTCAGTCGTCCGTGGCATGGATGTTATTATAACAATTCCGTATTTTCTTTAATAGCAACCCTTCTGCGTGAGCTTGCTAAAGCGGCGCGTTAGTAGCTCTGCGCCCGCCGCCGCCTTATTGAAGCCCTGGCGCCGCAGACGTTAATAGCGGCAGCTCGCCGGGTCGAGGAGTCCGTTCAGGCGAAAGACGACGGTGGGCGGTTTGCGGAAGAGGATCCCCGACTCAGGCCCTTCAGTCCAGCGATCGGTCTCGGGGTAGGCCGGCTTGCCGGGTTCGATGCGGTCGCGGGTGGTGATGACGTAGTCGTAGTGGCCGGCGTTTAGGAGGCGGCGCCAGGCGGGGCACGAGATTGGGGCGGTGAAGCCGCCGTGGGAGCGCTCTTCGCCTATGTACTGGACGCGGTTGGAGAGGTCGAGGCCGTATAGGGGGTACTGGCGGGTGCTGGTCGTGGCGATGCGGGCGTTGCGGATCGTGCTCGCCCACTTGAAAGCGGCGTTTAGCCCGGGGGCGGCGAAGGTGGGGTTGGCGTAGCGGTTCTCCAGATAGTGGCGTTGGATCGGGTAGCCGATGGCGATCGTGCCGATCAGCGCTGCACACAGCATGGCGGTTGCGCGGGTATGGGGTCCCCCCCGCCCGGACAAATGCCGGCCTAATGAGGCCGGCATTTTGAGTATCCGCCCGTTCGGGGGGGACCCCATACCCGCGATTCGGAAGCGGACTGGCAAGCTGATCGGCATCAAGGCGAGAGCTGCTGGAAGCAGCGCCAAGCCGAGGACTAGGGCTGGGGTGAGGTAGCGGAGGCCGGACTCGAAGCCGCGGGGCATGCCGTCGGGGCCGGAGGCGGAGGTTGGGGCGATTAGCCAGGCGAGAGCCGCGGCGAGGCCGACGACCCCGGCCAAGCGGAGAATCGACGCGGAGCCGACCCCATCATCGCCGCCCGGTCCGTCGTTCGCCCGTCCTCTACCCGAGGGAGCGCGCGGCGAGAAGGTGGCAAGCGCAAGACCGCCGAACGCAAGCCCGACGAGGAACGGCCAGAAGATCGTCAAGCCATTGTGCAAGCCGGGCAGGAACCAGTCAGACCAGACGGTTCCATCGGACAGGTAACCGAGCATGCTGTGGCCTTCGCGGCCGCCGAGGGCCTGATCGGGTGCGGGCAACGAGATCGGGCCGAGGTGGTCGAACCAGGGCAGCGGGTTGCCGGTGTGGGCGAGGTTGCGCAGGTACCAGTAGCCACCTCCAGCCAAGGCTGCGAGGCCGGAGACCCACAGCGCTCGCCAGCGGGATCCCTTCGGCGCTATGAAGGCGAAGCCGGCGATCAGAACAGCAGCAGGTAGAAGGAAGTTGAGCTTGGTGCCGGCTGCCAATCCGGCCCCAAGGCCGGCTATCAGTAAGGCACCCCTCGAAAGGCCCCGTTCGTCGCTCCGACGCCCCGGCCTCAGCGATCCCGAAGGATTGAGGGTCCTGTAGCCCCCCCAATCCTTCAAAATGGCGGAGGCGTTGAGGGCGATTGCGACTGCGGTGAGCAAGAAGAAGATGCCGACGATGTCGTTGCGCGCCTCTCCCGCCTGGTCCGAAAGAGCGGGCACGCTCAGCGCGATTGCGCCGAGCGCCAGCGACCACGGCCCCACGCCATAGGGCCTGCCGATGCACCACAAGGCCAGCAAGCAACCCAGAAACCAGCCCAGATTCAGCAGCGGCGACAGCACGTCCCGGTCGAAGGCGACCATCCCGATGGTATGGAAGATTTCGCCGTTAGCCGGATAGAACCACGCCAGAAATTGCGGCGCGATGAAGTGCAGCCCCCACGTGTCGCCGCTCTGGAAGAACCCGGCTGCGAACGACCCGTGATACCAGGTCGAGTCGAACCCGGTCATCCCCGTGTTCAACCTCGTCTTGACGCCGGCGGCGAAATGGATCGTCGCGACGATCGCAATCGCCATCGCGACCAGGGTGACGAGATCGGGCGCTGGGCCGCGGGTCCTGTCGCCGGGGTGGGGGCGTCCTCCTTGCCCTACGCGCTGCTCCGGGCGAAGGGACATCGCGCCTGCAGAGTCGGGGCCTTGCCCTCCGCAGCCTTCGGGCGGCGAAGGACGCCCCCACCCCGACACCACCCGCGGAAGGAGCGTCCAAACAACCATCCCAACCACAGCGACCGCAAGGACGTACAACAGGGGAGCGAACCAGCCCAAGGTGCCAAGCAACTCGGCCACCCAGATCAGGAGGGCGAGTCCTACTACTCCGGTTGCGAGCCAAGCCGGAGGTCCCGAGAAGCGCGGCAGCAGTTGGCGACGTACGGTGGAGCCGGCAAGCAGGGCAAAGCCGGCAAGCGCGAGGACCTCGGCTGCTCCCAGCAGGTAGCGCGGCAGGTCGAGCATCGCTAGCGGCGGCGGAGCAGGCGCACTACCTGCTCCAGCTCGGCGACCCGTAACAGCCGGGCGACGCCGAGATAGACGATGCCGCCGAGCGCCAGGGCGGAGCCGAGCGAGGCGATCTGGCCGAGGAGGCCACGGCCGAGAGCGTCGTCGAGGACGTCCCAGATGCCAAAGCTGACCGCAGCCAGGGCGGCGGCGGCGACGGTGATGCGCAGGCCGGCGTCAAGCAACCTTCCCAATTCGAGGCCGCCGAGCAGGCGGCGCAGTACGACCCCCTGGGCGAGGACGCTGGCGGTGGTCGCGATCGCCGTCGAGGCGACGATGCCGCCGACCCCGAGGTGGTAGAGCGCGAGCGCGGCGAGGGCGGTCACGGCCAGGTTCGCGGCCGCGATTGCGGTCGGGATCCAGGGCCGCTGCAAGCTGAAGAAGGTCCGCGTCAACAGCAAGAAGAGGCCGTTGGTGGGCAGGGAGAAGGCGAACCAGAAGAGGGCGGTGGCAACGAGGGTCGTCTGCTCGGGGGTGAACTCGCCGCGCTGGTAGACGAGGCGGATCATCGGTTCGGAGAGGACCAGCACGGCGGCGGCCGCCGGCACCAGGACGAAAAGAATCTGGCGCATGCCGTTGGCCATCGTCGCCCGCAGGTTGTCGTGCTCGCCTCGCGCCGCGAAGCGGGCCAGGGTCGGGAAGAGGACGGTGGCTATCGCCACCGAGAAGATCCCCTGCGGGAGCTGGTAGATGCGGAACGCCTTGTCGATCGCCGCCGGCGCCTGGTCGCTGACGAGGCTGCCGAAGAGGCTGTTGATCAGCAGGTTGAAGTTGATCAGCCCGAGGCTGATCGTCACCGGCAGCATCAGCAGCAGCACCCGGCGCACGTCGGGATTGCGCCATTCGAAGCTCCAGCCGAACTTGAACGGGGTGTTGCGCAGGTCGAAGGTGGGGATCAGCAGCTGCACCAGGGTGCCGACGAGGATGCCGATTGCGTAGGCGTAGATCCGGTCCTGGCCGTGGAAGGACGGCACCAGCAGGACGACGAGGAGGATGATCGTCAGGTTCCAGAACAGCGGCGAGATCGCGAAGGCGCCGAAGCGGTCGTAGCTGTTGAGGATGCCGACGACGACGCCGCTCATCCCGAGCAGGATCAGGATCGGGAAGAGGACCTGCGAGAGGGTGATGGTGAGATCGAGGATCTCGCCCTCAAAGCCGGGGGCGAACAGGGGCATGATCACCGGCGCGGCGAGGACGAAGAGGGCGGTGATCGCGCCGAGGACGAGGGTGACCAGCAGCAGCAGGGTCGAGGCGAGGCGGAAGGCCTCGCGGTAGTTCTTCTTCTCCAGCTGCTCGGTGAAGATCGGCACGAAGGCCGGCTGAAGCGCGGCGTCAGCGAAGAGGGCGCGGACCAGGTTGGGTACCTGGAAGGCGATCGTGAAGGCCGACATCGGTCCGCTGACGCCGTAATAGCCGGCGGCGACGATCTCGCGCACGAGGCCGGCGATGCGCGACGCGGCGGTGGCGACCGAAAAGAACGCGGTGGAGCGGGCGATCCGCCCAGGGCGGCGCCCAGGCTCGGTATAGTCCGCCGCCGCACTCATGGCGAACATAGCCTCACAGAAGAAGCGGATACTGCGCAGCGAGCGCGAGCGGACGGAGAACCGCCTGCTCACCAGTACCGTGAAGACCTACTTCCGCCGTCTCGAAAGCGCCGTCGAGGGCGGCGACGCGGCTACGGTCGAGGCCGAGCACAAAGCGCTCGTCTCACGCATCGACAAGGCGATTCAAAAGGGCGCGATGCACAAGAACACCGGCGCACGCAAGAAGTCCCGCGCCGCGCGAATCGTCGGCGCCTAGCGGCGTCCTCGGTCGCTCGCGTGCAGAGCACGCCACGCTCCCTGTGTCCTTGCTATGCACCGACGCTCGCGCGGCGCAACGCTAGGGTCAGGGCGAGCTCGTCGCCGTAGTCGGCGCCGCCGCGGCACCAGACCTCGAGGTCGGCCAGCGCGATCGTTGCATCCCATAGCTCCTCGACGCCGGTCCCTTTGAGCCTGGCGACAAGCTGCTTGGCCGCGTAGGGGTGCATGCCGAGGCTCGATTCGACCCGCTTCGCAGGCACGCCCTCAGCAAGCTGGGCAGCGGCGAGGCACGCTTTGCGCAGCCGCGAGGCGAGGCCGTAGATCAAGCCGGTCACGTTCTCGCCCTGCGAGATCAGCCGCTCGCCGATCGCGAGCGCCTTCGCCGGATCGCGATCCAGCAAGGCATCGGAAAGCGCCCACACAGCCGCCTCCGAGGTATCGGTGACCATCGCATCGAGGTCGGCCGCCGTGACCTCTCCTCCCTCGCCGGCCCACACCGCGAGGCGCTCCAGCTCGTTGCCTAACCGCGAAGGGTTTGCCCCCATGCGATCGACCAGCACGCGCGCCGCGGCGGGGTCGAGCCGGAAACCGAGGCTCTGCGCGTCGGCGACCAGGACTCGGGGCATGTCCCGCGCCTTCGGCGCGTCGAACTGGTGCGCCTCCCCCTTGGCCGCCTTCACCGCCTTCAGCAGCTTCGCTGGCGCCTTCTCGCGGGCGATCAGGACCACGGTCAAGTCGTCGGGCAGGTGCCCGAGGGCAGCGGCGACTGCGTCGAGCTGTTTGTCGCGCCAGCGCTCGACCCCGTCCGCCAGCAGGAAGCGTCGCGACTCGGTCAGCGACATCGCCGGGATCGCCGCCAGCAGCGCCTCGTGGTCGGGCGCCCCGCGGCCCTCAACGGGCTCGAAGATCTCCAGCGCGGCCGCGCCGCCCTCCTGCTCGGCGCGTGCGCGCAGACGCGCCCGCGTCGCGTCGATCTTTGCCCCGTCGGTCCCGGCAATCAGGTACAGCGAATGCATCTCCGCGGCCATGCCGCGAGTCTAGTTGCCGCCTACCCGGATCCGTGTGGGTTACCGACCGCCGGAGGAGGCGAGGGTGGGCCGTTGCCGTTGCCTTTTCCGAAGGCGTTGCCGTTGCCGGGGACACCAGAGGATTCGGCCACCGGTTCGGGCGGGGGCGAAGGCGGCGGCGCGGGAGCGGGCATCGGCTGATCCGGCGGAGGCGCAGCGCTCGGCGGCTGACTCTGCCCCGCTGGCGGCGCCTCCACGTCCGGGCTGTCGGCGTCTCCTCCCTGCCCGTGAGGGTGCGGCGTGGCTCGCGGCGTGGTCGGCGCGGAAACAACCACATGGGTCGGAGGCGCAACTGCGAGAGCGCCACCGTCGTCGTCGCTCGCAACGGGTTCCCTGCGCGGTGCGTCGCTCTGCGCGGCCGCGCCGCGATCGCTGTCCCCCGACTGATTGCCGCCCCCCGCCCGGTCGGCCCCGGTGACCACAATCGCTTCGGCGACCTCCTGACGCTTCGGGGGAATGCTCGGCAGCGGCTGGTCAACAGGCATGGGCCAGCTCAGGCTCAAGGCAACGGCGACCGCCGTCAGGCCGACCCCGGCAGCGACGCCGAGCAGAGCCATGGAGGTGCTGCGCGCCCGTTCCAGCAAGCCGTCGCCGAACAGGCTCGGCCTGCCAATTCGGGACAGCAGCTTGCCGGGAACGGAGAACACCGCTACGGTCATCGGCCCGCGCCAGCCAGGGCGAGAGACCGATTGGGCAAAACCCCAATTTTGATTGGGTGATTCGTTGAGCTACCGGAGCAGCGAGGCTTCTGCCTGCTCAGCCGCCGGCCCGCACCCGAACGCCAGCGCCGGCTACCTCAACGACGATCGCGCCGTCGCGATCCGTGCGCAGGACGGGGACGCCGCGGGCGGCGAGCGTCGCAAGCGTTCCCGCGGTCGGATGGCCGAAAGGGTTGCCGTCGCCGACCGAAATTAGGGCCAGCTTGGGGCGGGTGCGATCGAGCAGGTCGGCGAGGTCGGCGTCGTCGCTGCCGTGATGGGCGACCTTGAGGACGTCCAGCGGGCCCGGGTCGAGCGGGACGGACTCCGCCTCAGCGTCGGCGCTGAGCAGCATGCGGAAGTGGCGCCAGCGGACGAGAATGACGATCGCGAGCTGGTTCGGATCCTGGCCATGAGGCGTCCCAGCGAGCAGCTCGCGCGGGGGCCAGAGGACGTCGAGGCGCAGGCGCCCCGAGCGCATCTCGCTGCCCTGCGCAAGGCGCCGGGTTGTGGCACCGGCTGCGGCGGCGGCGGTCAGCATTCGCCGGTCGAGGACTCCGTAGAGCAGCCGCCCGATCGGGAACGTTCCCAACAGCTCGCCGATGCCGCCGGCGTGGTCGGACTGGTCATGGGTGACGACGACGGCGCCGAGGCGCCCGACGCCGGCGGCGCGCAGCTTCGACGCCAGGCCGTCGCCGGGCGGGCCGCCGTCGACAAGCACCGCGGGCGTGCGGGCCGGCTGCAGGAGGATCGCGTCCCCCTGTCCGACGTCGAGGACGGAGATGCGCAGGCCCCGGGGCGGCCCGGCGCCGGCATCGTCGCTTGGCCCGAACGGCCAGGGGGAGACACCACCCAGGACCGCCACTACCACCATTGAGAGCGCCGCCCTACAAACCGACGGGCGAAGCCGAACGCGGCCGCGCAGCCAGGAGGACGACTGCGATCTGTCTCGCCCTCTGCGCAGGGCGGCAATGCGACGGAGCCGACCGATCCGCAGACAGAGGACCACGGCTGCCGCAAGGCCGAGGTAGGAGAGGGCGAGGCCGCCGAGGCCTATCCGCACCTGCACGCTGGCCCAGCTCGGTCGCCCGCACCAGGCGGCCACCTGGGCAATGTAGGCAAGCGACGGCGCCTCGACGGCGTTCAGCGCCTGCACCGGGAAGCCGGGGACCTGGCCGGCGGCCGCGCTGAGCGTTCCCAGCCACATCGCCGGCGCCACGGCGGGAAGCGCGAGCAGGTTGGAGAGCAATGTCGTCGTCGACGCTTCGCCGAAATGGAAGGCGATCAGCGGCGCCGTCGCCAGGGTGGCCGCGACCGTCACAGCCGCGCCGTCGGCGAGCGCCCGGCGCCAGCCGCCGACGCCGATCCACCCCGCGATCGCCGCACGAAGGGGCGCAGCGAGCAGCAGGATCCCCAGCACCGCGGCGAAGCTGAGTTGCCAGCCGACGTCACCGGCCACGCCGGGCTCGAGCGCGAGCATTACCGCCGCTGCAACGGCCAGCGCGTAGAAGCGGGAGGCGCGACGGCCGGCCAGCGTCGCGAAGACGCTGAGCGCGCCCATCAGGCCGGCGCGCTGGATCGAGGGGCCCGCCCCGGCAAGCGGCACGTAGACCGCAATCAGCCCGAGCACCCAGAAGAGCCGCGCGCGCAGTGGGATGCCGAGCGCCGCCAGCAGCGGCATCGCGAGCAGGGCCAGCAGGGCGACGTTCTGACCCGACACCGCGAGCAGGTGGCTGAGGCCGGCGCGGCGGAAGTCGTCGACCGTCCGCCGGTCGACGCCGTCGTCTTCGCCGAGCACGAACCCGCGTGCGAGCTGCGCCTCGCGCGCGGGCATCCCTCGGCCGAGCGCCACCTCGGCGCGGGCCCGGATCTCAGCGCTGTGGGCGAGGGCCAGCACGACCGCCGCCGCGATCGCTGCCATCAATGGCAGGGGCGGTCGCGCGTTGCGCGAAGGCGGGCGCAACTCACCGAGCTGCGACGTTTCGGGCATCGCTCGCCTAGGGCTGCAGTCTGGCGCGCAGCGACTCCATCGTCGCCGGGCCGATGCCGCTGACTTCATCGAGCTGATCCACCGAGGCGAGGCCGCCGTGTTCGTCGCGGAAGTCGATGATGTCCTGGGCGGTGACCGGGCCGATCCCCTCAATCGTGTCGAGCTGCTCGACGGTCGCGCTGCCGAGGCTGATGGGGCCGTCTTCGCCGGCGTCGGCGGTGGCGGCGGCCGTCCCGCCTGGCCCGCGCTCGGGGACCACGACCTGCTGGCCGTCGGCGAGCCGGGCCGCCCGGTTGATCGCCTCCAGGGCCGCTCCCGGGCCGGCGCCACCGGCGCGCTGGATCGCATCGACCACGCGCGATCCGGCCGGCAGCCGGTAAACGCCCGGATCGCGCACCGAGCCGGCGACGTCGACGACGACGTCAGGCCCGCCGGCAGAGACGGTTAATCCGTCGGCGACCGAGGGATACGCCACCGGCGCCCCGGCGGCGTCCTGCGGCCCGCTTCCCTCGGCCCTGATCGCCCGCGCACCGACGAGCAGCAGAGCGACGGCGACGGCTCCGTAGACGGCGACCTGGGAGCGGGAGAGATCGGGCACGACCGGAGGGTGCCGCGGCCGGGCGCACGCGTGGCGCGCTTAATCGAACAATTCAGCGGACGAGCTGTGGCGAAGGCGTTACAGGTCTTCGTCGTCGTAGCCGGAGACCTCGGCGAGCTGGTCGCTGTAGAGCTCGGAGGAGGCGACGGGTGGCGACTGGGCGGAGACGCAGGCGAGCGGTTGGTCGCCGTCATTGGCGATCGAGTGATCGGTGGCGGGCGGGACAAGGATCAGGTCCCCCTCCCCCACCACCTGCGTATCGCCAGCGACCGACATCGTGCCGGCGCCGCGGACGACGACGTAGACCTGCTCGGCCTCTTCCTCGCTGCGCAGCGTCTGCTGGGCGCCGGCCGGGATCTCCAGCCAGGTGACGGAGATGTTGCGCGCCCCGAGCTCGCCGGCGTCCATGAGAACGCGGTAGCGGAGCCGGTGCCACTCTTCGACCGGGGCTTCTGACAGGCGCCTCACCAACATGCGGGGCGCTTTGTACCAAAACCTGAGTGCCGCGGGGCGACGGTTCGGCTAACGGACCACCAAATTGACGAGCTTGCCGGGGACGACGATCTCCTTCACCACCTGCTTGCCGTCGAGGTGGCGGCGCACCTTCTCGCTCGCCCGCGCCAGCTCCAGTAGCTCCGCTTCAGAGGCCCCGGCGGCGGCCTCGACCCGATCGCGCAGCTTGCCGTTGACCTGGACCACGAGGGTCACGGTGTCGCGGCTGAGCAGGGCCGGGTCGGCCTGCGGCCAGGGGCGCTCCCAGACGCGATCGCCCTCCAGCCGCTCCCACACCTCAGCGCCGAGATGGGGGGCGAAGGGGAAGATCAGCGAGGCAGCGGTCGCGGTCGCGAAGCGCACGGCGGCGGCGTCGCCCGCCGCGTAGAGCCCGTCCTTGAGCCGGTAGGCCTCGTTTACCAGCTCCATCACGGCGGCGATCGCGGTGTTGAACTGGAAGCCGCGCTGGAAGTCCCGGGTCACCTTGTCGATCGCCCAGTGGGCCTTGGCAAGCAGCTCACGCCCCTGGCCGGCCGTCGCCGCGGCGTCAAGCGGGGCAGGCTCCTGGGACGCAACCTCCTCGCTGAGCCGCCAGAGCCGCGAGAGGAAGCGGTGGACCCCCTCCACCCCCTCGTCGGACCAGTCGCCGCCGCGCTCGGGTGGGCCCATGAAGCAGACGTAGGCGCGAGCCGTGTCGGCGCCGTGGCGCTGCACGTACTCGGCCGGGCTCACCGTGTTCCCCCGCGACTTCGACATCTTTGCCCCGTCGCGGGTGATCATCCCCTGGGTGAAGAGGTTGGCGAAGGGCTCCTGCACCGAGAGGTGCCCCAGGTCGGCCAGCGCCTTGGTGAAGAAGCGCGCGTACATCAGGTGCAAGATCGCGTGCTCGACGCCGCCGATGTACTGGTCCACCGGCAGCCAGTGGTCGGCCGCGGCCCGGTCCCACGCCGCGTCCTCGTTGCGCGGATCGAGGTAGCGGACGAAGTACCAGGAGGAGTCGACGAAGGTGTCCATCGTGTCGGTCTCGCGGCGCGCGGGAGCGCCGCAGCGCGGGCACTCGGTGGCGACCCACTCCTCGGCGGCGGCCAGGGGACTGCGGCCCTGGGGCGCGTAGTCCTCGACCTCGGGCAGCTCGACGGGAAGCTGGTCGTCGGGAACGGGGACGATCGCAGCTGCGCCCTCCTCACCGCACTGCTCGCAGTAGACGACCGGGATCGGAGCGCCCCAGTAGCGCTGGCGCGAGACCAGCCAGTCGCGCAGGCGATAGTTGACCGCGGCCTTGCCGCGGCCCTCCTCTTCCAGCCACGCGACGATCTCACCGTAGGCCTCGCGGTTGTGCTTGCCGTCGAAGCGGCCGGAGCCGGTCATCGGTCCGTCTCCCGGGTAGGGAAGCCCCTCGTCGTCGCGGGCGGCCTCCGGGTCGGAGCCCTCGATCACCCGCTTGACCGGCAGGTCGAAGGCCTTGGCGAACTCGTAGTCGCGGGTGTCGTGGGCCGGCACCGCCATGATCGCCCCGGTGCCGTACTCCATCAGCACGTAGTCGGCGACGTACATCGGTATCTCCTCGCCGTTGACCGGGTTGACGACGCTGCGGCCGAGCGGGACGCCGGTCTTCTCGCGGTCCTCGTCGCCGCGTTCCTCGGCCGACTCGCGGGCGACCCGGTTGACGTACTCGCGCACCGCCTCCTCCGCCGGAGTGCCGGCGACCAGCCGCTCCAGCTCGGGGTGCTCCGGCGCGAGGACGAAGAAGGTGGCACCGAAGAGCGTGTCGGGGCGGGTGGTGAAGACCGGGAAGTCGAGGTCCGCTTCCTCGCAATGGAAGACGACCTGGGCTCCCTCCGAGCGGCCGATCCAATTGCGCTGCATGGTGACGACGTGGTCGGGCCAGGACTCGAGCAGGTCGAAGTCGGCGAGCAGGCGCTCGGCGTACTCGGTGATGCGAAAGAACCACTGCTCGAGGCGGCGCTGCTCGACCGGCGTCCCGCAGCGCTCACAACGGCCGTCGACGACCTGCTCGTTGGCCAGCACCGTGGCGTCCTTCGGGCACCACTGGACCGGTGCCTCGGCCCGGTAGGCGAGGCCGCGCTCGAAGAGCTGTAGGAAGATCCACTGCGTCCAGCGGTAGTACTCGGGCGTGTGGGTGCCGAGCTCGCGCGACCAGTCGATCGATATACCCCACTCGCGGAACTGGCGGCGGAAGGACTCGATCGAGCGCTCGGTCGCTTCCCGCGGCGGCTCACCGGTCTTGATCGCGTTGTTCTCAGCCGGCAGGCCGAAAGCGTCGTAGCCCATCGGGTGAATCACCTCGAAGCCGCCTCGGCGGCGGAAGTGGGCGATCGCGTCGCCGACCGCGTAGCACTTGAGGTGCCCCACGTGGGGCTCACCGGAGGGATAGGGCAACATCTCCAGCACGTAGGCCTTGGGCTTGTCCCCCTGGAAGCCCGGCTGCCCCGGGTTTGCCACCTCCCAGGTGCGCTCCTCGGCCCAGACGGCCTGCCACTTCCGCTCTATCGCCTGCGGGTCGTATCCGCTCACGCGAGCGATCTTATGAGGCATGCACGGGGAGGCGGGTGGCCCTCCCTCACACCACCGGAGATAGCACCTCGAGGATCCGCGGCCAGAGGTAGACCTCGATCGTCGCCGCCACTACCAGGGTGGGAACGGCCAGCAGCACGGTCGTCAGGGTCGCGGCGAGGAGCTGGTTCCACTCGCCGCGGCGGCTGGCAATCAGCCAGGCGGCGAGCGGCAGGAAGAGGGCGATCAGCTCGGGGAGTGCGTGCGGCAGGACACTGAGAACGAGAATCCCCCTCGATATTTCGAGCTGGGAGGCGATGGTCGAGCCCTGGAAACCGAGGTAAAGCGCCTGCGTCATCAGCGAGAAGAGGGTGACCGCGGCGACGAAGAGGATCGCGAACTCCCCCGCCTTGACGTGGACCCAGCGTGAGAGGCCGGTCCGCTGCGCAGCTGCGATCGGCATCGAGGCGCCGGCGATGAAGCCGGCGACGCAGGCCGTCGCGTGAAGCGCCAGGACGAGCGAGTTGCGCCAGAGGATCAGCAGCAGGTCGCCCGGGTCGGTCCCCTCGGTTAAGCCCGGCAGGTGGATCGGCGTGATGTCGGGGGTGAGCAAGCCGGAGACGACCCAGACGGCGCCCAGCAGCATCAGCGCGATCGCCAGGCTGAGCGCCAGCCAGCCGCGCAGCACCGCCCAAGGCCGGCCGTTCCAGGCCGCGAAGGTCTCCCGCGTGTCCCGCATCCCGTGCGAGAACACGTGCTCGTTGGCCGTGTTCATCGCCCAATCATCGGCAGCGAGGGTGCCGGGTTTAAGCGCGGCCGATTCGTGGCCGGCCCGCGCGGGCTCAGTGACCCAGCGAGGAAGGACGGCCCCGCAGCACCTGGACGAGGCTCCTGGCGGAAACGACGGCCCAGACCGCCTCCAACAACAGGAAGCCCCAGAGGCGTTCCTCCCAGGCAAGGCCGGCAAGGATCGCCGACCCGATCAGATTGAGGACCAGATAGGCGCGGGAGTGCTGGTCCATCGCCCCGAACTGGGCGGCGGCGTAGGCGACGAGGATCAGCAGCGCTCCCACTACCTGCACGACCTGGTCCATCAGATCTCCTTAGCTTTGGCCGCCGGACAGAGGCGAGCGTATGGACGCCCCCGGCGGCGAACCAGAATCTCGGAGCCCGCCGCAGCCCGTTCCAGGTAGTAGCCGAAGCGGTTGCGGAACTCGTGGGCGCCGACGTCTTCCTTGCAGGGCGCCGGTGAAGCGCTCTGAAGAGTGGAGCTGAGGGGACTCGAACCCCTGGCCTCCGCCGTGCCACGGCGGCGCTCTTCCAGCTGAGCTACAGCCCCAAGGTCATACTCATCAGCGAAGTGTAATGCCGCACGCTGTCCATTTCGCGCCGACGAAAGGCGCAGTTGAACGGCCCATTGCCCAGCAACCACCTCGATTGGGATCAAGAAGCAACGGTCGAGGTCGCCACAATAGACGCCTATCGCATCGACCTCGGCTGGCGAGTAATTACGGCGGATGTAGCCGTTTGGCCCTCGACGGCTGCTAGCCAGATGCACGGCGATGACGTCGTTCCTGCGGTTAGCCCATTTGCACTGCACCCTGAGCAGCCGACCTTTGAGCCCGAGGATGAGGTCGTAGCGCTCATGCTCCGTTAGCGGGACGAAAACCGAAAGACCGAGGCCGGCCGCTTCCTTTGCGATCGCCAGCTCGGCGACGTTGCCCTTGTGGTTGGAGTCCACGCTGTAGACAATACACCGCCAGACAGGCGGCTTCTAACGCTAGGCGGCGCGCTGCTCGGAGCCGTCGTCCTCGTCGAGGTCGAGGATCAGGCTGCCGCCGCCGTTGCGGCGGATCTGGAAGTCGAAGGGCGCGTTCTCTTCTAGCTCGCGCAGCAGGTCGACCGGTTCATCGAGGCGCAACGAGAGCGTCGCGCGGCCCTCGGAGAAGCGCTCAACCGAGATCTGGGAGGCGCCGATGCGGCCAATCGCGTTTTCGATCCCGACCAGCTGGGAGAAGTCCCCGAGCGGGCCGATCTCCAGCTTCACGGCGCCGTCGACGCCGTCGGTGGTGGAGTCGCCGTCGGACCCGGCCGCGGGCGACGGGGAATCACCGACGCCGGCGTGGGCCTCACTTAGCTCCTGGGTGCGACGGCTGACCTCGACCGCCTCGCGCAGGGCCTTCATCCTGATCCGCGTCGCCTGGCCACGGGCCTGTTGCTGGATCTCGTCGAGGCGAGCTGAGACCGACTCCAGCGAGACGATGCTGCGCTCGTGACGTTCGTTCGCCTCGCGTAAGCGCTCGCTGAGGTTGCGAATCTCGCGCTCGCGCTCGATCACCATCTGCGAAAGCGAGGCCGACTCCCCCTCGGCGCGGGCGGTCGCCTCCGCGCAAAGGCGCACCTGCGCGTTCGCGTCCTCGGTTTCGCGCTCGAGAGCGAGGATCCAGGCGTCACGCGTCTCGATCGCGGCATTGACCTCGTCGCGCTTGTAACCGAGGAGCGCCCGCTTGAAGCTACCCATGCCGTGGCACGCTAGAAGCGCCCTCGGACGGCATTTCGGAGCAAACCTCGAGGAGCAGTCAGGCGCTCGCCGCCGAAGGCGCCTGCGACTCGCCCAAGCCAAGCTGCAGCCGCGGCGCCTCGTGCCACAGCTCCTCGAGGCGGTAGCGCTCGCGCGCCTCCCCGGTGAAGACATGCAGGACCGCGTCCAGGTAGTCGAGAACGATCCACCCGGCGGCGCCATCGCCCTCGACGCCGCCCGGCAGCAAACCGTGCTCCTGCTTCAGTCGCAGGCGGACGTCGTCGACGATCGCCCGCGCCTGGCGCTCGTTGCGGGCTGTGCAGATCGCCAGGAAATCGGTGTAGGAGGCGAGGCCGCGCATGTCGAGGACGACGATCTCGCTCGCCCCTTTGGCCTCGGCCAGCTCGGCCAGGCGCGTGGCCAGCGCCTCGGAGGCCGGGCCGCTCATGCGTAGATGCCCTTCTCTTCGATGAACCGCGACACCGGCTCGGGCACCAGGTAGCGCAGCGGCCGGCCGGCGGCAGCGCGCTCGCGCACCGCCGAGGAGGAGACGCCGAACTGCGGCATCTCCAGCATCGTCGCCCGCCCCTCGGCGCCAAGGCTGCGCATCACCGCGCCCACGTCGGCGTCGGAGACCCCCGCCCGGCGCGCAACCGCAAGTCGCGCCAGCTCGACCACCCGCTCGGGGTTGCGCCAACTCTCCAACCCGACCGCAGCGTCCGCCCCCATCACGAACACCAGATCCGGGTCTCCCTTCTCGCGCGCAAGCAGCTCCAAGGTCTCATACGTATAGGACGGCCCCTCGCGCTCGACCTCGAGCGTCGAGACGGAGAAGCGCTGGTCGTCGGCGGCGGCGAGCCTGGTCATCGTCAACCGCAGCTCCCGGCCCGGGTCGTCAAGGATGCGCTTGTGCGGTGCCTCACCGGTCGGCACCAGCACGACTTCGTCGAGCCCCAACTGCCAGAGCGCCTCCTGGGCGAGCGCCAGGTGGCCAAGGTGGGGCGGGTTGAAGGCCGAGCCGAGGACACCGATGCCGGGACGGGGCTCGCCGGCAGCGCTACTCACGCACCTGGCCGTCGCCTCGGACGACGTACTTGTAGGTGGTCAGCTCGCGCAGGCCAATCGGGCCGCGGGCGTGCAGCTTCTGGGTCGAGTTGCCGATCTCGGCGCCCATGCCGAACTCGAAGCCATCGGTGAAACGGGTGGAGGCGTTGGTGTAGACGACCGCGGCGTCGATGCCCGCCGTGAAGCGCTCCGCCGCCTCGGCGGAGCGGCTGACGATCGCCTCGGAGTGGCGCGTGCCATAGCGGTTGACGTGCTCGACGGCGTCGTCCAGGGAATCGACCACCGCCACAGCCAACTTCAGGTCGAGGTACTCGGTGGCCCAATCCCGCTCACCGGCCTCGCCAATCTCGACCCCGCCCGCCAGCTCCCGCGCCCGCTCGTCCCCGACCAGCTCGACGCCGGCATCGCGCAGCGCGGCGAGCGCGGCGGGCAAGAACTCGGCCGCGACGGCCGCGTCGACCAGCAGGGTCTCCGCCGCGTTGCATACCCCGGGCCGCTGCGTCTTCGCGTTGAGGACGATCCGCTGCGCCATCTCGAGGTCGGCGTCGGCGTTCACGTAGACGTGGCAGTTGCCTGCGGCGGCGTAGATGACCGGCACCGTCGCCACCTCGTTCAGCGCGTTCTTCAGCCCTTCGCCGCCGCGCGGGATCAGCAGGTCGACGCTGTCCTCCTGGGTCGCCAGCTCGGCCAGGTCCTCGTGCCCGCCGCCGGCAAGCGGCGTCACCGCGTCCTCGGGCAGGCCCGACTCGGCAAGCGCCTCGCGCACGATCGCCGCCAGCGCACCGTTGGTCCGTTCGGCGTAATGGGATCCGCGCAGCACGATCGCGTTGCCGCTCTTGATCGTCAGCGCCGCGCAGTCGATCGTCACGTTCGGCCGCGCCTCGTAGACGACGGCGACCACCCCCAACGGTACCCGCAGCTTCGTCAGCTCAAGCCCGCTCTCCAGCCTACGGCGGTCGAGCACCTCCCCCACCGGGTCCTCGAGCGCGGTGACCGTCCGCACCCCCTCGGCCATCGCCGCGACCCGCGCCTCGTCGAGCGCGAGGCGGTCGCGCAACGCCGCCGTCAGCCCCTCTGCCCGCCCGTCGGCGAGGTCGGCGGCGTTCGCCTCGAGGATCTCGCCTGTCCGCTCTCCCAGCAGCCGCGCGGTTGCCTCCAGGGCGGCATTCCGCACCTCGATCGGCGCCCCACCCAGCTCCCGTGACGCCCGCTGCGCCGCGGCGCAGCTCTGGGCAACGGTGGTGATCGCAGTTGCCATGCCGGTAAGGGTAGGCGATGCCCTACACGAGGACGAAGCGGTCGCGGTGGATCACCTCGTCCGCCGCGTGCGGCAGCAGCTCGCGCACCTCGGCGCTCTTCATCCCCAACACTCGCGAGAGCTCTCCCGAGGAGTAGTCGACGATCCCCTTGCCGATCGCCGCGCCGTCGAGCGCCACCTCGACCGCGTCGCCGACCTCGAAGCTGCCCTCGACCGCGGTGATCCCGACCGGCAGCAGGCTCGAGCCGCTTTCTCGCAGGACCCGGGCGGCGCCGTCGTCGACTATCAGCCGACCCCTGACCGGCTTGGCGTACTTGAGCCAGAGCTTGAAGCTCGATTCGCGGCTCGGCCGCGCCGCGAAGCGCGTGCCGACCGGCTCCCCCGCGGCCGCCGCGCTGAGGCTGCCGGCCTTGGTGCCGTTGCAGATCGTCGCCTCGATGCCGGCCTCGCTCGCCATCTCCGCCGCGGCCACCTTGCTCCGCATCCCGCCCGAGCCGAAGGCCGAAGTGCGATCGCCGATCTCCATGCCGGCCAGCTCGGCGAAGTCGTTCACCTCGGCGATCGGCTCGGCCTCGGGGTCAAGGCGGGGATCGGCGCGGTGCAGGCCGTCGACGTCGGAGAGCAGCACCAACAGCCGCGCGTCGAGCAGGATCGCCACCTGCGCGGCGAGGAAGTCGTTGTCGCCGAAGTTGATCTCATCAGTGGCGGTGGTGTCGTTCTCGTTGACGACCGGCACCACCCCCCACGCGATCAATCGCCGCAGCGTCTGGCGGGCGTTCAGGTAGTTGCCGCGAGCGGCTACGTCGGCCGCCGTGAGCAGGACCTGGGCGGCGCGGGTGCCGTGCGCCGCCAGACGACTCTCGTAAGCGCGGAAGAGATTGCCCTGGCCGACCGCCGAGGAGGCCTGCAGCTCGTCCATCGCCCGCGGGCGGGCCGGCAACTCCAGCAGCCGCATCCCGCGGGCGATCGCGCCGGAGGTGACCATCACGACGCGCTCCCCCTCCTGCTCGAGCTTCGCCACCTGCTCGCACACCGAGTCGAGCACGTCGGTGCGCAGCTCGCCGTCGTCGGCGGCGACGATCGAGGAACCGAGCTTGACGACCAGCGTCATCCGGCAAGTGTATGAGCGGCCCACGGCGCCCCGTCGCCGCTTCGCCCGGCTGTCGGCCGGAGAGCCACGCGCCTTGAACCCGAGCGCCTCGAAGACTCGAGCCGAACCCCGCATCCCAGGGATTAGCTAAGGGTGAAGTTCGAACTCGTGCTCGCCGACGCGGACGTCGTCGCCGGGTTCAAAGCCGGCAGCGCGCAGGGCGGCGACGACGCCGATCTCGTTCAGCCGCTGCTCGAGGTAGGCAAGCGCCTCCTCGTTGCCGAGGTCGTGTCGCTCGAAGAGCAGCTCGACGCCGCGACCGAGGATGCGGAAGCCGCCATCCTCCTCGCGCTGCACCGAGTAGCCGCCCTCGCCGACCGGCCGGTAGACGCGGTGCTCAGCCTCGAACTCGGCGGCGCTCGCCCCGCCGGCTTCGGACGGTGCCCCATGGAAGCCGGAAATTTCGGGGCGGGCTGGTGCCGTCCCGGGCAATGCCGAAAGGATTGCTCGCCGAAGCTCGTCTAGTCCTTCGCCGGTGGCCGCGGAGGCCGCCAGCACGTCCGCTGCCCCGTCGCCGCCGTCAGCCGCTTCTCCGCCGTCACCGACCCGCGCGCGTTCTCCGCCACCGAGCCGTCGCCGCCACTCGACGACGGCCCCCTCCACCTGCTCAGTCGGGAGCAGATCGCGCTTGGAAAGAACCACGATCTCCGGCAACCGCTCGAGGCCGGCTCCGTAGGCGCACAGCTCCCCCCTGACCGCCTCGTAGTTGCTCACCGGATCGCCCTCCAGCGGCGCCAGGTCGACCAGGTGCACCAGCAGCGAGCAGCGCTCGACGTGGGCGAGGAACTCGTGCCCAAGCCCGGCACCCTCGGCGGCGCCCTCGATCAGCCCCGGTATGTCGGCAACCACGGCCTGGCGGTCCTCGCCCTCGATCGTTCCCAGCACCGGCGAGAGCGTCGTGAAGGGGTAGTCGCCGACCTTCGGCTCGGCTCGCGTCAAGCGCGCCAGCAGCGAGGACTTACCGGCATTGGGCATCCCCACCAACCCGGCGTCGGCCAACAGCTTCAACCGCACCTCGATCCACCCCTCCTCCCCCGCCGTCCCCTTCTCGGCGAAGCGCGGCGCCTGCCGCACGGACGTCGCGAACCGCCTGTTCCCATGCCCGCCACGCCCCCCGTGGGCGACCACCGCCCGCTGACCTACTTCGACCAGGTCGACCCGGCTGCCGTCGACCGCCTCCGCCTGCGTCCCGGCAGGCACCGGAATCTCCCGATCCTCGCCGCGAGCGCCATGCCGGTTCGACCCTTCCCCGTGCGACCCCCGCCCCGCTCGAAAGTGCTTGCTACCGCGTAACGAGCCGAGATCGCGCCGCGAGGCATCGCAAACCAACACCACATCCCCCCCGTGCCCGCCATCGCCCCCATCGGGCCCCCCCTTGGGCACATGCGCCTCCCGCCGAAACGAAACGACGCCGTTCCCCCCGGCCCCGCCCTCAACCCAAATCTTCGCCTTGTCGTGCATGGGGTGGAGAGGGTAATGGCGAGTTTGCTTCGCTATGCGGCACAAACTCGCCAATGCTGTTCAGCTCGAATGAGCAGACAAGGGTTGTGACTGAGGCGGACGTGAGGAGGGCCGGGTGCCCTCCCCCACCTACCACCTAGTCAGCCAGAACGCTGATCGTGCGGCCCTTGCGGGAGGGCTTGAATTGAACCGTGCCGGCCTGAGTCGCGAAGATCGTGTGATCGCGGCCGAGCCCGGTCCCGTCGCCGGGCCAGAACCGAGTCCCCCGCTGCCGCACGATGATCTCGCCGCCGGAGACCCGCTGGCCGGCGAAGACCTTGACCCCGAGCATGTTCGGGTTCGATTCGCGCCCGTTGCGGCTGGAGCCGAGTCCTTTCTTATGAGCCATCGTCAGAGTCCTTTTTGGCAGCCGGTTTTTTCGCAGCCGGTTTCTTCGCAGCAGGTTTTTTAGCAGCCGCTTTGGGTTTGGCTTTCGCTTCCGGTTTCGCCGCCGCTTTTTTCTCGGCCGGTTTTTTCGCCGCCGCTTTGCCGAGCGCGACCTCGGTCACCTCGAGCCGGGTCAACTCTGAGCGGTGCCCGGCCCGCCGCCGGTAGCCCTTCTTCGGCTTGTATTTGAAGACCTTGACCTTCGGCCCGCGCAGATGCTCGGCGACGGTCGCCTCGACCTTGACCTTCTCCAACTCCTTCGGCTCGGCGACGACCTCTTTGTCGCGGAACATCACCGCCCGCAGGGGAACCTTGTCCCCCTCCTTGGCATTGAGCCGGTCGACGAGCAGCGAGCTGCCCTTCTCGACCCGGTACTGCTTGCCACCGCTCTCTATGACCGCGTAGGTGCTCATTTGGCGGCGGCGGATTCTAGAGCCTCGGGGTCGGAGCCGTTGCTTCCCGCCTCGGCGGTCAGCGAGGCGACCGCGGCTGCCCGCTCGACGCGCTCGATCCGCACCAGCTTGCGCTGGCCGACGAACGGCCCGCCACCGGTGACGCTGACGATGTAGGAATCGATCCGCGCGACCGCGTCGTCGGCGTTGTACATGTGCGGCTCCTCGATCGTCACCAGCACCTCCTCGCCGACCTTGAACGGCAGCGCCCGCTCCTCGATCTCGGCCCGATCGCCGGCCTCGACCAGCTCGAAGGTCTCGATCGGCAGCGCGTCTGAGCCCTCGAAGTGGAACTGCTTGCCGGTCTCCTCCTCGAGCTCGGCGAGGCCGCTGTCGGGCTTCATCAGCTCGGCCGCGACCTTGGGGTTGACCCGCACGAGGAAGGCCTCGGCGTCGCGCGTCGCCAGGTCGCGCATCTTGCGCAGCCCGTCGAGAGCGACCGTCTCAGCCGAGAGGACGACGCCCTCTCCCGCGCATGTCGGGCAGGGTGCGGTGAGGATCTCGCGCACGCCGTCGGTGACGTTCTGGCGGGTCATCTCGACCAGCCCCAGCGGCGAGACCTCGACCACATAGCTCTTCGACTTGTCGGCGTCGAGCGCTTTGCGCAGCGTCTTCAGCACTTTGTCGCGGTTTTTGGCCCGCGCCATGTCGATGAAGTCAATGACGATGATGCCGCCGATGTCGCGCAGGCGCAGCTGCCGCACCGCCTCCTCGGCGGCCTCGGTGTTGACTTTGGTGATCGTCTCCTCGAGCCCGCCTTTGCCACGCCCGGTGAAGGAGCCGCTGTTGACGTCGATCACGGTCAGCGCCTCGGCGTAGTCGATCACCAGGTAGCCGCCGGACGGCAGGTCGACGCGCCGGTCGAGGGTCGATTCGATCTCCTTGTCGACCCCCCATTTCTCCAGCAGTGGCTTCTGTCCCTCGTACAGCTCAACTTTCTCGACCAGCTCCGGCGCGGTGCGCTGGAAGAAGCCGGTCACCCGTTCGAGCTGTTTGGGCGAATCGATGATCGCCGTTTCGAAATCGCTGAGGAAGACGTCGCGCAGGACCCGCACCGGCAGGTCGGCCTCCTGGAAGACCAGGCCGGGGGCCTTGGTCTTCTCGCTGCGCCGCTCGAGCACCTCGTGCAGCCTGTGCAGGTAGCCGATCTCGCGCACGAAATCGGATTTCTTCGCTCCGTGGGCGGCGGTGCGGACGATCAGCCCGCCCGGGCCGTCGTAGGTGCGGTCGACCATCTTGCGCAGCCGGTCGCGCTCGGCGTCGGAGAGCCGCCGGCTGACGCCGACCCCTCCCCCCTCCGGCGCGTAGACCAGATAGCGGCCGGCGATCGAGAGGTTCATCGAGAGCCTCGCGCCCTTCGACTTCAGCGGGTCCTTGACGACCTGGACCAGGATCTCCTGGCCCGATTTGAGCAGCTCGCCGATGCGTCGGCCGCTGCCGCGGCCTCGCTTCGGCGCCTGCTCGCCGCCGGGCAGGACAATCTCGTCGACGTGCAGGAAGCCGTTGCGCTCCAGGCCGATGTCGACGAATGCCGCCTCCATGCCGTTGAGCACGTTGTCGACCTTGCCCTTGTAGATGTTGCCGACGATCGAACGCCGGCCGCGCCGCTCTATGTAGAGCTCCGCGACGCTTCGTTTGCCGCCTTTCGTCTTCGACTCAAGGACGGCGACTCGGGTCTCGCCGCGATCGGCGGACACCAGGATGGTTTTCTTCATTTCAACTCAGTTCGGATAGGTACGCATGCTGGGGCACCTTCTCGGTGTCACCAGGCGAACCTGCTCCTCTGGCTGAGGCGCGCTTGCATGTGGATGCTCTGAAGCACTCCGACCGCGAGAAACGTCGCCAGCACGGAGGATCCTCCGTAGCTGAGCAGCGGCAGGGGAATGCCGGTGATCGGCATGATCCCCAGGTTCATCCCCACGTTGACGAAAACCTGGAATAGCAGCATGGCGGCGATGCCGCCTGCTACCAGGGTCCCGTAGGAGTTCTTCGAGAGCGTCACGATCCGCAGCGCCCGCCAGATCAGCAGGGCGTAAAGGGATAGGACTAACGCGGCACCGGCAAACCCGTAGCGCTCACCGATCACCGCGAAGATGAAGTCGGTGTGCCGCTCGGGAACGAAGTCGAGCCGCGTCTGAGTGGCCCGATCGCCTCGTCCGGTTTTCTCCCCGGAGCCGATGGCGATCTTGGCCTGGTTCTGCTGGTAGCCGGCGTCGGACGGGTCCGCGCTCGGGTTGAGGAAGGAGGTAAGCCTCTCCTCCTGGTAGCCCTTGAGGATCGGCGTCCCGACAGCGGGCGCGATCACGAGGACGACGGCGACGATTGCCACCAGCCCCGCGCCGATCACCGCGAAGTGCGTCCAACGGACGCCCCCCACGTACATCACGGCGAGGGTAATTGCCCCGTACACCAGGGAGGTGCCGAGGTCCGGCTGCATGAAGACGAGCGCAGCCGGGGCGAAGCCGAGGCACAGGTAGCGCACCGTGCGCTGCCAGGGCGAGCCCCGCCGGGCGCCATCGATGACGAAGCCGGCAAGCGCCAAGACCAGCAGGAGCTTGCCCAGCTCGGATGGCTGGAAGCTGAAGAAGGGAAGGTCGAAGGAGCGGCGCGATCCGCGCGCTGCGAAGCCGAAGACGAAGACCAGCGAGACGCTGACGCAGAGGAAGGTGTAGATCCCCACCCGCAGCTCGCGGAAGCGCGAGTAGTCGATCCGGGCCAGCACGTACATGCCGATCAAGCCGAGCACGGCATAGATCGCCTGGCGATCGAGGAAATAGTTCGGGCTGCCGGGCACGTCGTGCTGCGTCGCCTGGCCCAGGGTGAAGACGCCAAAGGCAGCGAGGCCGAGGGCGGCGAGACCCAGCTGGGCGTCCATGTAGGGCAGGCCGAGTCGCTCGGCGATCCCCGGCCGCAGGGCGAAGGGCTCCGGCCGGGCGCGGCGAGTGCGGGTCGCGTACATCAGCCTTCGCCTTCTTCGCTGCCGGTGCCCCTGGAGAGCTGATTCGCGAAATACGCTTCCAAGATCGTCTTCGCCGCGGGCGCCGCAGCTTCGGCGCCAAAGCCGCCTTCCTCCATCGTCACGAAGGTGACGATACGCGGATGCGGGTACGGAGCGAGCACTCCGTACCAGGATTGGTCTTCATACGGAGGGCGCTGAGCGGTTCCGGTCTTGCCCGCAACCGGGATCGGGAAGCCGCCGAAGACGTCAAAAGAGGTCCCGCCCCCGTTCTGCGCCGCGTCGTGCAGGCCTTCGAGGATCGCTTCCCGATACTGGGGGTCCATCCGCACGTGCCGCCGCGGGCCGGGGTCGAATTCCTCGAGCACGCGACCGGCGGCGTCGTCGACCTCCTTGCCAAGGTGGGGGGTCACGATCGTGCCACCGTTGGCGATCGCCGCGTAGGCGACCGCCATCTGCAGCGGGTTGGTCTGTAGGTCACCCTGCCCGGTGGCGAGCTGGACGTTGTCGCCGGCCGACCACGGGCGTTCGGTTTCGCCTTCCTTGTAGAGCTGGTTGCGCCAGCGCTGGGAAGGCAGCAGCCCTTCGGCGCCCCCTGGCAGGTCGATGCCGGTCGGCCTGCCGATGCCCAGGGCGTGCGCCCAGTGCTGTAGGTCACCGCTGTCCCACATCCGCAGCCCGAGCGTGTAGAAGAAGACGTCGGAAGACACTTCGAGCGCGCTGACCAGGCTGACCGAGCCGTTGGCCGCTTCGCCGGCGTTGGTGAAGACCTGGCCGCCGACGACCAGCTGGCCGGGGTCGTAGATGACTTCGCTCGGCGTCAGGTTGCCGCTTTCCAGCGCCGCGATCGCGGTAATCGGCTTGAAAGTCGAGCCGGTGGGATAGAGGCCGGCGATCGCGCGATCGGTCAGCGGCGCCAGGATCGGGTCGCGGTACAGTTCGTCGACTTGGGCCTGGGTCAGCGGCCTGGTGAAGACCGAGGGGTCGAAGGTCGGGTAGGAGCCGAGGGCGAGGATTTCGCCGCTGTGGACGTCCATGGTGATGAAGCCGCCGCGCAGGCCGAACGACGCCATCGCCGCTTCGCCGGCTTCCTGCACGCCGGCGTCGATCGAGAGCTTCAGGTTGTTGCCGGGGATCGGCGGCTGCGACAGCAGCTGGCCGTTTTTGGTCGGCTGGCCGAGCGCGTCGACCTGAATTTTGGTCAGCCCCGGGCGGCCACGGAGATGGTGGTCGTAGGTGTACTCGACTCCGTCCTGGCCGATCTCATCACCCGGCTTCAGCCGCTTGTAGCGCGGTTCCTTCAGCTCTTCTTCGGAGACCTCGCCGACGTTGCCGAGGATGTGGGCGGCGAGGGTGCCGCGCGGGTAGTTGCGGACGAAGACGCGCTGCACCTCGACCCCCGGGAAGCGATCCTGGTTCTCTTCGAGGTAGTAGACGAGGTAGTGGCCGACATCGCGGCGCAGCGTCACCGGCGCGCCCGGCGAGAGCTTCAGCTCTTTGTGGATCAGCTTGCGCACCTGGCGCAGGGAGCCATGCGTCAACTCGCCGAGCTGCGCCAGCTCGGCGCGGCGTTCGCGCGGGTCTTCCGGCAGTTTCTCCGCGTTGAGCTGGAGGGCGAGGCTGGTGCGGTTGTCGACCAGCACCTTGCCGGTGCGATCGAGAATCTCCCCGCGCGGGGCGGTCACCCTGAACTCGCGGGTGCGGTTGTTGCGCGCCTCGGCGAGGTATTCGTCGCCCTTCAGGATCTGCAGGAACCAGAGGCGGAAGAAGAGCACGCCGAGGAGCGCCAGGGCGACACCGCCGAAGAGCGCCAGCCGCAGCGCCAGCCGGTTGTTCATCGCCGGGCCGCGTTCGTCGGAGCGCAGATACATCGCCTCAGGCTCCCAGCACGGTCGGCTGCCGACGGCGGCTGACTCTCGGCTCATCGACCAAGGCGGGGCGCAGCGCCCGGCGCAGCGCTATGTAGATCGGCCAGCCGAGGAAGAAGGCATAGACGCCTTTCAGCAGCAGATCGCGCAGGACCAGCGGGCTGACCGGAGCGTCGATCCCGAGCATCAGCTGGAGCAGGCCGAAGCCCAGCTCGGCGACGAGCGTCAGGCCCATGCAGAGCAGCGGCGGCACCAGCGCGCTGTGGATCTCGAAGCGTTCGCGGAAGAGGCCGGCGAGGTAGCCGACGCCGAGCAGGACCAGCGAGGAGCCGCCGAGGGGGGCGACCAGCAGACAGTCGACGAGGAGGCCGACGGCGAAGCCCGAGACGGCCCCGGTCAGGCTGCCGCCGAGCAGGCCCAGCAAGATCACTACCGCCGGCAGCACGTCGGCGCTGGTGTGGAACAGCTCGACCCGCGAGAAGAAGGAGAGCTGCAGCAGCACCGCGACTATCGCAATCGCGACCAGCCGGGCGAATATCCGCGGCGTGACAATCACCCGCGGCTACCCCCGGTGAGGACCTGGACGATGTCGAGGTCCGCGAGGTCGGCGTAGGGCCGCAGTTCGACCTCTTCGCTCGCCTTCTGCTCAACGATCGAGGCATGCGTCACCTCCCCCACCGGCAGCCCCGGCGGGAAGAGCGAGGCAAGCCCCTGCGCGCGCCAGCCTGAAGTGACCACGGCCTGGCCGACGTGCACGCCCTTGCTGGAGTCGATGAAGTCAAGGATCAGGACTTCGGGGTTGCCGACGTCGGGCCGAATCACGCCCTGCACGCCACCCGGCAGCACCTTGGCCGAGATCGCGCTCGCGTGGTCGGCGATCAACGTCACCTGGGCGGAGCCGCCCTCGACCGAGGCGACCCGGCCGACGAGGCCGTCGCCGCTGATCACCGGGTCGTCGACGCGAACGCCGTCGCCGCTGCCGACGTCGACCGTCACCGTCGACTGCCAGACGGTCGGCGAGCGGGCGATCACCCTGGCGGTCACCGGCTCGTAGGGGGAGGCAGCCAGGGCCGAGCCGCGGTCCAGCTTGACCAGCTTGCGCAGCTGCGCGTTCTCCTGTAGCGCCTCCTGACCGGCGACCGCCTGCGTCCGCGCGGTCGCGAGCTGCTCCTTGAGGCGGCTGTTTTCGCCGCGCGCGTCGAAGGTCTCGTCGAACCAGGAGATCGCGTCGCGGGCCGGCTTCAGCGCCCGGTCGGCGATGTCCTGAAGGGGGCTGAAGATGGTGCTGACGCTGCGCTGAACGCCGCCCGAGCTCTGGCCGTAGGTCACGGTCAGCAGCAGGAACGAGCCGATTATGAGGAGGGTAAGGACCGCCCTACGGCGGCGTACTTGTTTGCGGTACACGGCTGAGACCTAAGTTTGGCGCTTTGTATGAACGGCGCCTAAGCAACGCGCGCCGTTCCTGAGTTCATCTTGCTGGCGCGGTGGATGGCCTCGAACTCCTCGAGCGAGATTCCGGAGCCAACCGCGACGCAGGTCAAAGGCGACTCTGCCAGTTGACAAGGCATCTGGCACTCGTCGCGAAGGCGCTGTTCGAGTCCTTGCAGGAGCGCACCTCCACCCGCCAGGGTAATGCCTCGGTCCATGATGTCCCCGGCCAGCTCGGGGGGAGTGCGGTCGAGGGTGTCCTTGACGGCGTCGACTATGTGGCCGATCGTCTCGTCGAGCGCGTCGCGCACCTCGGCCGAGCCGAGGGTAATCGTCTTCGGCAGGCCGGAGACGAGGTCGCGACCGCGGATCTCGACCTCGACCTCCTCGGCGAGCGGCGAGGCCGAGCCGGCCTCGAGCTTCACCTCCTCTGCGGTCTGCGTTCCGATGGCCAGTTTGTAGCGCTGTTTGCAGTGGTGGACGATCGCCTCGTCGAGCTCGTCACCGCCGACCCTGATCGACTGCGAGACGACGATCCCGCCGAGCGAGATCACCGCCACCTCGGTAGTGCCACCGCCGACGTCGACTATCAGCGAGCCGGTCGGCTCGGCGACCGGCAGGCCGGCGCCGATCGCCGCCGCCATCGGCTCCTCGATCAGGTAGGCCTTGCGGGCGCCCGCCGAAAGGCAGGCCTCCTCGACCGCGCGCTTCTCGACCCCGGTGACGCCGGAGGGCACACAGACGACCACCCGCGGGTGAGCGAAGCGGTTGGAGTGGACCGTCTTGATGAAGTGACGCAACATCTGTTCGGTGACGTCGAAATCGGCGATCACGCCGTCCTTGAGCGGGCGAATCGCCGTGATCGAACCCGGCGTGCGCCCGAGCATGCGCTTGGCCTCGACCCCGACCGCGTGGACCTGGCCGCTGCGCGAGTCGATCGCCACCACCGAGGGCTCGGAGAGGACTATGCCGCGGCCGCGAACGTAGACGAGGGTGTTTGCCGTGCCCAGGTCGACCGCCATGTCGCGGCCGCCGAGTCCGGTGAGGTAGCTGAGGATGCCCATGCGTGCGGGAATTGCAGCGCAATCATCCCAGATGGCCAAAGGCGGCCCGAACGGTGGTCGGGCTGCTGCAAATGGCTTAACGCACCCCTAACTGAAGCCCGTGCCCGTCGAATTCTACAATCAGAATAATTTGATCAAATTGTTCGCCAACTACGGTGGTGCCGCCGGTGACGCCAGACGCAGACGCATGCGAGTCCGGGGTGGGGAGTGGAAAGCCCCGTGTCCTCACCGCCGACGGCAGGCTCAAGGTGCGGCGGCTAATCGAACATGCGCTCGGCGATCGTTGCGAATGCGAGTTCGCGGCCAGCGCCGCCGAGGCTTGGCAGAAACTCAGCAGGGACCCGTTTCAGCTCGCGCTCTGTGACGTCCGCATGGCCGGCCGCTCGGACCTCCCCCTGGCCAGCGAGATCGCCAGCGAGCTGCCCGAAACGGCGACCGTGCTGCTCGCCGAGTTCGACGACCCTGAGCTCGTCGAGGGGGGGCTTCGCCTCGGCGCCGAGGGCTACCTGGTAGAGCCCTTCCACGCCGGCCAGCTCTGGTTTGCCGCCAGCAGCGCCCTGCGCCAGCAGCGCCGGCGCCGGGCGATCGCCGAGCTGCACGCCTCCCGCCAGGAGGTGGTCGAAAGACTCGCCCAGGCGATTGAGAAGCACGACCCCGGGGCCGGACCCCACATACGCCGGGTGGGGCTGGTCTCGGCCCTGCTCGCCGAACGGCTCGGCTTTCACCCCGAAAGCGTCGCGCTATTAAGGGCCGCCGCCCCGATGCACGACATCGGCAAGATCGCAACCCCGAACGGCGTGCTGCACAAGCGCGAAGCGCTCACCCCGAGCGAGCGCACATGGATGCAGGCGCACACCAGCGTCGGCCACCGGATCCTCGCCGAATCGGAGAGCGAGCTGCTGAAGATGGCGGCGAGGATCGCCCTCACCCACCACGAGCGCTTCGACGGTAAGGGCTATCCCGCCGGGCTGAGCGGCGACGACATACCGTTTGAAGGCCGGATCGTCGCCGTTGCCGACGCCTTCGACGCACTGCTCCGCAGCCAACCCCACAGGCCGGCCTTCTCGCTCGAAGAGACGATGCGGATGATCGCCGCCGAACGCGGCAGACGCTTCGATCCCGCGGTGGTCGATGCGCTGACGGACAACCTCGAGGCGGTCGTCGCTCTACGCGGCTGACCCCCGCTCGAGCAGCTCCGGCGCCAACTCGGCCAGCAGGCCGACCGGCAGGCCGACCACGTTCGAGACGCTCCCGTCGAGCCGCTCGACCAGGGTCGAGCCCAGCGTCTGAATCGCGTAGCCGCCCGATCTTCCCCGCCACTCGCCGAACCGCACGTAGCGCTCCTTTTCCGCCTCCCCCAGCTGCTTGAAGACGACGGTCGTCCGTTCCAGGCCGCTTCGCTCCTCGCCGTCGACGAGCACCACCAGCCCGCTTAGCACCACGTGCGCCCGTCCCGACATGCGGTCGAGGTAGTCGCGTGCCTCCCCCTCACCGGCCGGCTTCCCAAGCGCCGCGCCGTCGAGGACGACGTCCGTATCGCAGGCGATGACGATGCCCTGCGGCCCGACCGCCCGCGCCTTGATCCGCGCGTTCTCCAGAACCTCGGCCTCGGGATCACCGCCCGTCAGCTCCTCGACCCCGGGCACGACGACCTCGAACTCGATCCCCAGCTTGGTGAGGATCTCGCGCCGCTGCGGCGAGCCGGATGCGAGTACGACCTTCAGGACTGCTCGGGAAACCAGATCCCGATCTCGCGCTCGGCCGACTCGTCCGAGTCGGACCCGTGGACCATGTTGAAGGTCACCTCGAGCGCGAAGTCGCCGCGGATCGAGCCGGGGGCGGCCTCGACCGGATTGGTGGCGCCGATCACCTGCCGTGCGGCGGCGACCGCTTCGGTCCCTTCAAGCACCATCGCCACCAGCGTGCCGCCGGTAATGAAGGAGACGAGCTCGCCAAAGAACGGCTTCTCGGCGTGCTCGGCGTAATGCTCGTTGGCGATTTCCTCGCTCGCCCTCATCGTCTTCAGGGCCCCGATCCGCAATCCCTTGCGCTCGAAGCGGGCGATCACCTCGCCGCTGAGGGCGCGCTCGAAGGCGTCAGGCTTTACGAGGATCAGGGTCCGGCTCACGGCTGGGACTCCTTTGCGGTCGTTTTTCGGTCGGGGCTTTCTCGGTCCGCGGCGCTTTGCGTTTCGGCTCCTCGCGTTCGGGGCGCTTGCGCTCCTGGCTCGCGCTCCGCCGCTCGACTTTCTGCTCGGGCTCCCCAGCCGATCGTTTGCGCCGCTGCGGCTCGCCGCCCAGCGCCGCCTCGCAGTAAGGGCAAAGCGCCCAGCGCCGGTCGACCGGTTTGCCGCAACTGCGGCAGGGGTCCTTGAGCCGGCGCTGGCACTGCGGGCAGCGCAGGTAGTTGCGCTCGATCGGGAAGCCGCAGCCGGGACACGAAGCCTCCTTCAGCTGACGCACGCGCAGCTCGGCCGCTTCGATCTCCAGCTCGCGTTCGTGCGCGTCCTCGAGGAACTCGGGCGGGCGGACGATCGCGTAGACCGCGGTGCCGAGATAGGGGATGAAGGAGGCAAGGGTCGCGCAGCCGACGAGGAAGGGATCGGGGATGCGACGGCGGGCATCGAGATAGGTGTAGACGATCAGCGCCAGCCAGACCACGACCAGCATGAGGACGAGGAGGTTGACGACCAGGTTGAGGCCGCCGTTGCTGATGCCGAAGATCGCTAGTGCCATGGCTTGAGCGCCGCAGGGAGCGGGGAGTCTACTTCGCCGCCTGCCGCGCGAACCCTGTCAGAGGAAGAGCCGGCCGAACAGGTAACCGAGGCCAAAGAAGATCAGTATCACCGCGGCGACGACCGCAGCGACCAGGGCCATCATTGAGAGGAGTTCCGAGCCGGCGCCTTTCGAGCTCATTTGGGCCATCCTCGCACACGGCTGGTGGGCCGGAAGGGGACCGGGCCTCACGATGTGCCTGGCAAGCGCCCCAGGATGTGCCTGGCCGTGTCCAGCGCGTAATGAGACCCGCTGACCAAGAGGACTCCATCGACCTCCCCCGCCAACTCACGTCCGCGCTCGACGGCAAGCGCCAGGTCCGGCTCGACCTCCGCTTTCAAGCCTGCCTCCGCGCAAAGCGACGCCAGCTCCCCGGCCGTGAGAGTCGGCCGTTCGGCCGTAGCGCCGACGGCCCCGCTTTTGGCGGCGACCGCCCGCGGCACCTCGCGCAGCTCACTGCATATGACCCGGTCGACGACCGGTCGCAGTCCCTCGACGACTGCCTTGACGTCCTTTTCGCGCAGGATCGCGAGGCAGCAGACCACCGGGCGACCGCCGGCAAGCTCGGGCAGGGCCTCGGCGAGAGCCGCTGCCGCGTCGGGATTATGGGCGGCGTCGAGGTAGGCCGGCGGGTCGGTGGAAACCTGCTCCAATCTCCCTGGAACCTCGATCTCGGCGGCAACCTCGCCGGCGAGGCCGGCGTCCAGCCCCCCGAGGAAGACCTCGGCGGCGGCACAAGCGAGGGCGAAGTTGCGGCGCTGGAAGCGGCCGCGGGCGCGCAGGCGCACCTCGGGGCCGGGATCCTCGGCGGCGACGATCAGCCGCGCACCGCGCTTGCGGGCGGTGCGCTCGGCCAGCTCGGCGACAGCAGGGCGGACCCGGCCCAGCACCAGCACCGAGTGGTCGCGCAGGACGGCCAGCTTCTCGGCGGCGATCTCTTCTTCGGTCTCCCCCAGCCACTGCGTATGGTCGAGGCCGACCGAGGTCAGCACGGTTACCCGTGAGGGGATCGTGTTGGTCGCGTCGAGCCTTCCGCCGAGGCCGGCCTCGACCGCTGCGGCCTTGACCCGGGCGCTGGCGAAGGCGACGAAGGTCGCCGCGGTCGCCAGCTCGAACTGGGTCACGGCCTCCCCCTCGTCGAGCCCGCGGTTGACCGCCTCGGCGGCCTGCGCGGCGCGCTCCACGGCAGCGGCGAAGTCGGCCGCGCCGATCTCCCGCCCGTGGATCAGGGTCCGTTCCGACCAGCGGGCCGCGTGGGGGGAGACGCAAGCGCCGGCGCTGACCCCGTGCGCCTCGAGCAACGCCGCGACCATCCGCGTCACCGAGGACTTGCCGTTGGTGCCGACGACGTGGATGGAGACGAAGCGGTGCTGCGGCATGCCGAGCAGCGTGGTCAGCCTGTGCATCCGCTCCAGCCCGAGCTTCCAGCCGATCGGCTCGAGCGAGTCGAGGTAGGCCTCGGGGTCTATTCGGCGAGCTCCTGCAGCTCGGCGCGGTAGCGCTCGAGCTTCCCGCGCTCCTCCTCGACGACCTCGGCCGGCGCCCGGGCGACGAACCTCTCGTTGCCGAGTTTGCCCTCGGCGCGGGCGACCTCGGAACGCAGCTCCTCGCGCCGCGCCTCCAGCCGCACCGCGACGGCCTCGGCGTCGATCTCCTCCGAGGCGAGGATCTTCACCGGACCGACCGCGGCGACGGGGTCGCCCCCGTTCTCGCCGAACTCGATGCGGGCGAGGCGGCCGACGAACTCCTGCGGCTGGATCCCGTCGGCGCGGGCGGAGAGGACGGTCGCGGCCGGGGTCTCGACCAGGTCTCGCCAGGCGCGCAACCGCCGCGTCAACTCGATCCCCGCTTCCACCTCGGCCTCCGCCTCGGCGTCGCGCAGCGAATCCTCGGGCTCGGGGAACGGGTGGACGACGAGGTGGCCGGACCGCGCCGGGTGGTAAGACCAGACCTCCTCGGTAACGAAGGGCATGATCGGGTGCAGCAGGGCGAGCACCCGCTCGAGCACCCGCAGCAGGATCGCCGAGACCTCCGCCTCCCCCTCGTACAGCCGCGGCTTGACGATCTCCAGGTACCAGTCGCAGAGCTCTGACCAGAAGAAGGCGTATGCCTCCTGCGCGGCATGGGCGAAGTCGTATTGCTCGAGCTTTGCGGTGACCGAGGCGATGGTCGCCTCAAGGCGGGAGAGGATCCAGCGATCCTCGACGCGCTCCGCCGAGACCTCTCCCTCGCCCTCGCCCCTGCCGGCATTCAGGAGGATCAGCCGGCTTGCGTTCCAGAGCTTGTTGGCGAGGTCGGCGCCCTGCTGCACCTTGGCGTCGGAGAAGCGCACGTCCTGGGTCGAGGACATCGCCAGCAGGCCGAAGCGCAGCGCGTCGGCGCCGTGCCGGTCGATCTCCTCCAGCGGGTCGATGCCGGTGCCGAGGCTCTTCGACATCCGCCGCCCGTCGCGCGCCTGGATCACCGAGTGCACGTAGACGTCGCGGAAGGGAACGTCGCCGGCGAACTCGATCCCGGTCATGATCATCCGCGCCACCCAAAGGAAGAGGATCTCGCGCGCGGTGGTGAGGAAGCTGGTCGGGTAGAAGGCGCGCAGCTCGGGGGTGTCCTCGGGCCAGCCGAGCGTGGCGAAGGGCCACAGCGCCGAGCTGAACCAGGTGTCGAGCACGTCCTCCTCCTGGCGCAGCTCGCCGCCGCAGGCGCCGCAGCGCTCGGGCGCCCGCTCGGCGACGATCGTTTCCTCACAGGGATCGCAGTACCAGACCGGTATGCGGTGCCCCCACCAGAGCTGGCGCGAGATGCACCAGGGGCGGATCTCGCGCATCCATTCGAGGTAGACCCGCTTCCACTGCGACGGCACGATCCGCACCTCGTCGCGCTCGACGACCTCGATCGCCGGCTTCGCCAGCTCGTCCATGCGGCAGAACCACTGCAGCGAGATCAGCGGCTCGATCCGCTCGCCGGAGCGGTGCGAGAAGGGGACCGAGTGCACATAGGGATCTTCGGCGCGCAGCCGGCCCTCCTCGCCAAGCGCGGCGACGACCGCCTCCTGTGCCTCGGCGGCGGTGAGCCCGGCGAAGCGCTCGCCCGCCTCCTCGGTCAGCCGCCCGTCGGGGCCGATCACGCCGATCTCCTCGAGGCCGTGCTTACGGCCGATCTCGAAGTCGTTGGGGTCGTGCCCGGGGGTGATCTTCAGTGCCCCGGTGCCGAACTCGGGGTCGACGTGCTCGTCGGCGACGATCGGCAGCCGCCGCCCGACCAGCGGCAGGACGCAGTGCCTGCCGACCAGGTCGGCGTAGCGATCGTCGCCGGGGTTGACCGCGACCGCGGTGTCGGCCAGCATCGTCTCCGGCCGCACGGTCGCCACGGTCAGCACCCGGTCGGAGCCATCGACCGGGTAGTCGATCGAGTAGAGGGTGTCGGTGACCTCGCGGTTCTCCACCTCGAGGTCGGAGATCGCCGAGTGCGAGCCCGGGTCCCAGTTGACCATGTAGTTGTCGCGGTAGATGTAGCCCTTGTCGTAGAGGGCCTTGAAGACGCGATGGACGGCGCGCACGTAGCCCTCGTCGAGGGTGAAGCGCTCGCGCTCGTAATCGCAGGAGGCGCCGAGCCGCTCGTACTGCTCGACGATCCGCGAGCCGTACTCCTCTTTCCAGGCCCAGACCCGCTCGAGGAAGGCCTCCCGCCCCAGCTCCTGGCGGCTCTTGCCCACGGCTTTCAGCTCTTTCTCGACCACCGCCTGGGTGGCGATGCCGGCGTGATCAGTGCCGAGCGTCCACAGCGTGTTGCGCCCGCGCATCCGGTTCAACCGCACCAGCGTGTCCTGCATCGAGCCGTTCAGCGCGTGCCCCATGTGCAGCGCGCCGGTCACGTTCGGCGGTGGGATCGCCACCGAGAAGTTCTCCTCCGGCGCTCCCCCTGCGGACGGATGGAAGTAGCCGCCCTCGATCCACTCCGCAAAGACCCGCGCCTCAACCTCGGCGGGCTCGTACCGCGTCTTCTCTTTAAGTGCGTCTAGGCGCTCGTCGGCCATGGGCCGCCGAGTCTAGGAGCTAGGCGGTTTCCTCGCCCAGGTCCTCCTCGGCTTCGCCGATGTCCTGATGGGCGGCCTCGGTGACCAGCGTCGGGCGACGACCCTGGGCGATCGTCTCCTTGGTGACGACGCACTTGGTGACGTCGCGGCGCGACGGCAGCTCGAACTGGACGTCGAGCAGCGTCTCCTCGAGGATCGAGCGCAGGCCGCGGGCGCCGGTCTCGCGCTCCAGCGCCCGGTCGGCGATCGCCTCGAGGCTGTCCTCAGCGAAGACCAGCTCGATGTCGTCGAACTCGAAGAAGCGCTGGAACTGACGGGTCAGCGCGTGCTTGGGCTCGGTCAGGATCGTGATCAGGTCGTCGCGGGTGAGCTGGTGGATCGCGGCGACGACGGGCAGCCGGCCGATGAACTCGGGGATCAAGCCGTATTCGATCAGGTCCTCCGGCAGGACGTGCTCGAACCACTCCCCCATGTCCTTCTCCTCGCGCGAGGAGATCGCCGCGCCGAAGCCGACGCCGCGGTCGCCGACCCGCCGCTCTATCACCTTGTCGAGCTCGGCGAAGGAGCCGCCGCAGATGAAGAGGATGTTGGTCGTGTCGAGGGTGAGGAACTCCTGGTGGGGATGCTTGCGGCCGCCCTGCGGCGGCACCGAGGCGGTCGTCCCCTCGAGGATCTTCAGCAGCGCCTGCTGCACGCCTTCGCCGGAGACGTCGCGGGTAATCGACGGGTTGTCGGCTTTGCGCGCGATCTTGTCGATCTCATCGATGTAGATGATCCCCGTTTCGGCCTTCTTTACGTCGTAATCGGCGGCCTGGATCAGCTTCAAGAGGATGTTCTCGACGTCCTCGCCGACGTAGCCGGCCTCGGTCAGCGCGGTGGCGTCGGCGATCGCGAAGGGGACGTTGAGGATGCGGGCGAGGGTCTGGGCGAGCAGCGTCTTGCCACAGCCGGTCGGCCCGAGCAGGAGGATGTTCGACTTCTGCAGCTCGACCTCGGCCTCCTCGCCCTGCGCCATCTGCACCCGCTTGTAGTGGTTGTAGACGGCCACCGAGAGGGCGCGCTTGGCGGCCTCCTGGCCGACCACGTACTCCTGGAGGACCTCGTGGATCTCGCGCGGCTTAGGCAGCTTCTCCAGTTCGACGCCCGCCGTCGGCGGCGCCAGCTCCTCGTCGATGATCTCGTTGCAGAGGTCGATGCACTCGTCGCAGATGTAGACGCCCGGGCCGGCGATCAGCTTTTTGACCTGGCGTTGCGACTTGCCGCAGAAGCTGCAGAGGAGCTGCTCGTTGGAATCGGTCGGACGTGCCAGCGGGATCCCTCCTTGCGGGACGGTAGTTGCCTACCGGCGTCGCGCCCCAAAGCTTAGAGGGGGCGGCAAGCCGGGCCTGTCGGTGCCGTCGTTTACGGCGAAACCGCGCCGGTCCCTTCCCGCGAAAGCTCGCTTGCGCGATTCGCCCGACTGGGTGCGCTGCCGGCGGAGTCGCCCTGCCGGCGTCTCATGAGCTGCCCTCGATCCTTAACACAAACAAATGAATCGACTTATCGGATAACGTCGCGGGGATGGGCCGAGTAGACCGCCCACAAGCGCAGCAGCCCGGCTGGCCGCCAGCACCGACGCTGCCGGAGCCACCGGACACCCCCGACCTCCACGGCTTCGTGATGACCGGGGGCGAATACGTCTTCCTCAGCCACCTGCCGATGTTCTTCGTCGAGAACCACTGCTACCAGGCGATCTTCTCGGTGGCGCTGCAGGCAGGCGATCTCGACGACTACCTGAGCCACGCCGCCGAGAACCCGGGCGAGGCGATGATTCTGGGCAACAGCGCGAATCGGAAGATGACGCTGCCGGAGATCGTCGCCTCGGCGAGCTTTCCCGCGGAAGCGTTCGTCGGCGTGCCGGGCGAGTCGTCAAAGCCCTACATGTCGCCCGAGGTGAACGTCGGGCCGGTCGTGCGCTTCGCGCACTTCGAGGCGGCGGCCGAGCGTCCGCAGACCCTGACCTACTACCTGTACGGAGCCGGCGACGAGGCCCACCTCTCGCACGCGATCGCGCGCTACCCGGACTTCCAGCAGGAGCTGACGCTCGCCGGCGTCCCCGCGGCAGTCGGTCCGGACGAGCTGGTCGCCGGCGTCCCGCTCTCGATCCCGGCGCTGCCGACGCCGCCGGAGCCGGTGACCGCGGACCCGCTCGTCGACGACGGCTATCGGGCCCTGCTGCCCGACGGCACGGCGACGACGTTCGAGATCGCCGAGCGCCACTACTTCGACGCGACCGTGCTCAACGAGCTTCCCCCGACCAGAAAGGCCGCCTGAGATGACCATCCAACGCACCGGCGCCGCACCTGCCGCCGATCGCCAGAGCCGCTACATAGCCGCCCTCGAGGAGCATTTCGCAAGCCTCAGGGAGGAGGGCGCCTTCGGGCTGCCGGGGCCCGGCAGCGACTCGCTCGAGGGATGGTTCCTCGGGCCCAAGGCCGAGAACGTGGAGCTGCTCAAGTCGCTGGTCTGCGCGGCTCTCGACGCCCATGCGGAGGACCGCCGGGAATTCCACCCCGAGGATCCCGAAATCATCACCCCGGCGGTCAAGCAGTCCGCCCCGTACAAACAGGCGATCGAGGCGCTGAGGACCGACGTCGAGGGCCTGCTCGGACTGCTCAGGCAGTCGGTCCCCTTCTTCAGCATGCGCTACCAGGGACACATGAACTGGGAGACCACCCTGCCGGGGATCATCGGCTACTTCGCGGCGATGCTTTACAACCAGAACAACGTCGCCGTCGAGGCGTCGCCGGTGACGACGAAGCTGGAGATGGAGGTCGGCGAAGACCTCTGCCGGCTGGTCGGCTTCGACGTCCTGCCGGCGGCGGAGCGGGACGGCGCCCCGGCTCCGGGGGGCGTCGTGCCATGGGGGCACATCACCTGCGACGGCAGCGTCGCCAACCTCGAGGCGTTCTGGGCCTCCCGGAACCTCAAGCTGTTCCCTGTGGCACTCAAGAACGCGCTCGAAACCGAGCCCTCGCTGGCGCCCGCCAGGGACCTGCAGGTGCGCCTGCTCGACGGCGGTCGGGCGCAGCTCGTGGAACTCGATCAGTGGACGCTGCTGAACCTGACCGCGGACGCCGTACTGGCGCTCCCCCAGACGATGTGCGACTACGGCATCTCACTGGAGACGACGACCGCGGCGCTCGCGAACCACTCCGTGCAGACCCTCGGACTGGAGGAGTTCCGCGCCCGCTACCTGGACGAGGTTCCCGAGCATCCCGTGGCCCTCGCGCCGGTCACCAAGCACTACTCCTGGCCGAAGGCGGCATCCGTGCTCGGGATCGGCGCCGCCAACATCCTCGACGTGCAGGTCGACGTCGACTGCCGGATGGAGATCGACCACCTGCGCGAAGCGCTCGAGCAGTGCCTGAATGCTCGCCAGCCTGTGTACATGACCGTTGCCGTGATCGGCAGCACCGAGGAGTCGGCCGTCGATCCGCTGCGCGACGTCCTCGCCGTCCGCCGGGAAATGCGCGCCGAGGGCCTCGACTTCACGGTCCACGCCGATGCCGCGTGGGGCGGCTACATCGCCTCACTGATCAGGGAGGACGACCCCGCCGAGGAGCGGCGGCTGCGGGGCCAGGGCCGCTTCGTCCCGACCCTGCCGATGAGCGCCTATGTGACGAAGCAGTACGAGTCGCTCGGCGAGTGCGACTCGGTGACGATCGACCCGCACAAGGCCGGCTACATCCCGTACTCCGCCGGCGGGCTCTGCTACCGAAACTCGGCGATGCGCAGCCTCGTCTCCTTCGACGCTCCCGTCGTCTTCCACAACGTCGCCGACCCGACCGTCGGCATCTACGGCATCGAGGGCTCCAAGTCCGGGGCGGCGCCCACCGCGGTGTACCTCAGCCACCGGGTGATCCGGCCGACCAAGAGCGGCTACGGGAAGCTGCTGGGCGAGTGCCTGTTCACCGCCAAGAGGCTCTATTCGCAGCTCGTCACGATGACCGACCCCCGCTTCGCGATCACCTGCTTCAACCTGCTGCCCGCCCAGCGCGCCGGCGAAGAACCCGCCTCAGTCGAACGCCAGCTCCAGTTCATCCGCGAACGGATCGTCGGCCGCAGCAACGAAGAGCTGCTGGCCGACCCGGAGGCGATGGCGCTTTTCCAGGAGCTCGGCTCGGACCAGCTGATCGTCGCCTACGCATTCAACTCGCTCGACGCAGACGGCCGTCCGAACCCGAGCCTGGCGCGGGCGAACGAGCTCAACTCCAAGGTCTTCGAGCTCCTCAGCCTGACGATCGGCGAGCAGGTCGGAGAAAAGAGCCTGCTCGTCACCTCCTCCGAATTCGAGCCCCAGCAGTACGGAACCGCCTTCATGGAATCGTTCCGCCGTCGCCTGGGTGTCCAAGGCGAAGAGGAAACGCCGATCGTCTTCCTGCTCTCGACCGTGATGGACCCCTGGACGACCGAGACGCCGGAGGGATCGTTCCTGAGCGTGATCGAAGAGGCGCTGCGGGAAGCCGTGCGCACCGCGCTGGAAGGCAAGAGCGCGCCCGTCGCCTCGCCCTAGTCAGCTCGCGACGGCGATCTGCGCGTTCACCTGGATCGCGGGTGGCTGCGGGTAGTCCGGCGCGGCGACGGTGAAGCGATCGACGGCGCCGGACTGGAACCAACGCGAGCGTCGAGCCACCGAGCTGAAGCGGCCCAATTCCTGGCCCTTGCTCACCGTTGACCGAGGCCTCGTAGCCGGGCGACCCGTTCCACCCTGCGCACCGCACCGTCGATCGGCGAGTGCCAGCGATGGTAGTGCGCGCCACTCAGGAACGACTGGAAGAGCGGAACCAACCCCTACCGGGATCGGCCCCCACCCACCTCAGTGGTGCTCGATGACCCGGTCGACGAGGTTGTACTCCTTCGCCTCCTCGGCGCTCATGAAGTAGTCGCGATCGGTGTCGTTCGTGACCTTCTCGAAGGGCTGGCCGGTGTGCTTGGCGAGGATCTCGTCGAGGCGGCGGCGCACGTCGATGATCTCTTTGGCGTGGATCTCGATGTCGGTCGCCTGGCCTTCGAAGCCGGAGGAGACCTGGTGGATGAGGATCTTCGAGTTGGGCAGCGACATCCGCTTGCCGGCGGCACCGCCGGCAAGCAGCAGGGCGCCCATGCTCATCGCGATGCCGACGCAGATCGTCTGCACGTCGGGCTTGATGAACTGCATCGTGTCGTAGATCGCCAGGCCGGCGTAGACCGAGCCGCCGGGCGAGTTGATGTAGAGGCTGATGTCCTTGTCCGGGTCCTCGGACTCGAGGTGCAGGAGCTGGGCGACAATCAGGTTGGCGATGTCCTCGGTCACCGGCGTGCCGAGGAAGACGATCCGCTCGCCCAGCAGGCGCGAGTAGATGTCGAAGGCGCGCTCGCCGCGCGAGGTCTGCTCGACGACCATCGGGACCAGGGGACTCATCGCTCGCACTCTATAGAAGGCGCCCGGCGGGCTTTGTCGCCCGCGGCAATGCCTGCAAGCGAGTGTCCGAAGCTACTGGTCGCTCCCGGGGGTCCAGAGCGAGCCGGCCTCCTGCTTCTCCTTCTCGGGCGTCCAGATCTTCTCCCGCGCCTCGGCCTGCTCGAGCGGGATCGGCTTGGCCGACTCGGCGACCAGGTCGATCGCCTTGCGGATGCGGATGTCCTCGCGGACCATCGTGTCGCGGCCGTTCTCACGCAGGCGAGCGAGCAGCTTCTCGGGGGTCGTGCGCTCGTGCTCGGCGGTGTGGGCGAGCGCCTCGACCATCTCCTCCTCGGTGGCCTCGAGGCCCTCGGCCTCGGCGATCGCCGCCAGCACGGCTTCGCGTTTCAGCTCGGCTTCGGCGTCCGCCTTCGACTCCTCGATCACCTCCTCGCGCGCTTTGCCCTGCATCTGCAGGTAGGAGTCTGGACTCATGCCGCGGGCGGCGAGCTGGCGTTCGACCCGCTCCCAGCGCTCCGCCGCCCGCGCGGTCGCCAGCTCGTCGGGAAGCTCGACCGTCGCCTGCTCGGCGGCGGCTTCGACCGCGGCGATGCGGAAGTCCTGCTCGATCCGCTCCGCGACCACCTCGGCGAGGCGCTTGGCGATGTCGGCGCGCAGCTCATCCACCGTGTCGAACTCTGAGGCCTCGGAGGCGAAGTCGTCGTCGAGTTCGGGCAGGGCCTTCTCGCGCACCTCCTTAACCTCGACCTTGAATACAGCGTCCTTGCCGGCCAGCTCCTCGGCGCGGTAGTCCGTCGGGAAGCTGACGTTCACCTCGCGGCTCTCGCCCGCGTTCACCCCGGCGAGCTGCTCCTCGAACCCCTCGATCAGTTGGCTGCTGCCCAGCTCGAGCAGGTAATCGCTCGCGGTGCCGCCTTTGAACGGCTTGTCGTCGACCATCCCCTCGAAGTCGATCAGCAGCGAGTCGCCCTCGGCGGCTGCGCGCTCCACCGGCTCCAGCCGGGCGAAGCTCTCGCGGATCCGTTCGATCTCGCGCTCGACCACCTCGTCGGGCGCCTCGGGCTCGGCCTTGCCGACCTCCAGGCCCTTGTACTCGCCCAGCTCGGCCCCGGGGCGGACGCCGATCTCGAACTCGAAGGCGAGCGCTTCGCCGGGTCCCTCCGGGGTCGTGACGACCTTGATGGCGGGATCGCCGACGGGCACGATCGCCGACTCGAACAGCGCCCGTTCGTACCACTCGGGCAGCGCCTCGCGGATCGCCTCCTCCATCACCGCGGCGAAGCCGAGGCGCTGGATGACAAGCGATGGCGGCGCCTTGCCCTTGCGGAAGCCGGGCATCCGCATCTCGCGCGCAAGCGCACGAGATGCGCGATTGACGGCCCGCTCGACGTCGGCGGCGGGCACCTCGACCCCAACGCTTACGCGCGAGCCGGGCAGCTCTTTGACAGTGGGCGCCATCGGAGGCGGGACCCTATCGCGCACGTCGCAGCAGCCCGCGACGCACGGCGACGGCGAAATCGATCGCGAAGGCGAGCCCGCGGCCCAGCGGCCCGGTCACCAGCCAGGCGCGCGCCCTAGTCATCACCGGCGGCAGTCAGCCGCTCCTCCAGCAGGGCGCCGTGGCCGGCGGCGACGGCTCGCTGCGCGCGGGCCTCGTCGAGGGGGACGCCGCGTTCGCGCGCCAGGTCGAGCAGATCCTGCTTTTCGGTGCCTTCGCGGGCGACCTCGAAGAAAACCCAGGCCAGCACGCCGAGCGCGAGGAAGGTCCCCTCGACCATCATGATCACCCCCGCGGTGCTCTGGTCGGCGATCGCCGAAATCCCCCAGTAGCGCTCGCCGGGCACGTAGATCGGGTAGAGCACCGAGCCCGACCACATCAGCACGTTGCCGAGGATCGCCCCGGTGAAGCGCACGGCGACAACGTAGCCCACCTTCCAGGCGGCGCCGAACCACTGCGGCTTGGGCAGCGGCCCGAAGACGGGCATCCACATCAGGCAGCCGAAGAGGAGGAAGGTGGTGTGCTCGAGGGCGTGGACCGGCGCCGCGCCGTAGGCGTCCTGGTAGAGCGCCGGCACATGCCAGAGGAAGAGGTTGATCGCCCAGAGCGGGAAGGCGACCAGCGGGTGAGCGAGCACCTGCAGGCGGTCGAAGGCGGGGATCGCGAGGATCGGCTGCAGCAGCGAGCGGGTCAAGCCGAGCACCAGCAGCAGCGAGGCGACGTCGCCGATCAGCAGGTGCTCCCCCATGTGGGCGAGGACCAGCTCGTCGGCGATATGGCCGAGCGGGCCGAAGAGCGCTATGGCGAGCGTCGCCAGGCCCGCGCCGAAGCAGAGCTGGCGCCAGGCCGGCACCCGCCGCCCGGACCAGGAGAGGACCAATACGCGGTGCCAGTAGAGGATGCCGGCAAGCGTGATCGGGATCACCTCCAGCGGCATGAAAGCGCCGGCGACGTGGGCGAGCGGCAGGATCACGTTTTCAGCGTAGCGGTGCGGTTTGGACCCGGCCGCGGTGGTAGCTTGGCCCGGCTTTGAGCGCCGCAGACCACCGCTTCCCGCCGATCGGCAGCTACGGCTTCCTCTCCGACTGCCACACCAGCGCGCTGGTCGCCTACGACGGCGCCGTCGAGTGGCTCTGCCTGCCGCGCTTCGACTCACCCAGCGCCTTCGCGGCGCTGCTCGACCGCGGCGCCGGCCACTTCAAGCTCGCCCCCAAGGGGGTCGTGGTGCCGATCAGCCGCCGCTACGAGCCTGGCACGCTGGTGATCGAGACCACCTGGGTGACGCCGACCGGCTGGGTCGTCGTCCACGACGCGCTGACGATCGGCGAATGGGAGGAACAGGAGGGCGCCGGCTCGCGGCCACGGGCCGCCCACGACTCCGACCGCTCGTTGCTGCGCCTGGTGACCTGCGTCGACGGCGAGGTCGAGATGGAGATGGAGTGCCTACCGCGCTTCGCCTACGGCGCGGAAGCCGCCCGGTGGAGCGGTGGCGCACTGGGCGAGGCAGTCGCCCGCGACGGTAACGGCGAGGAGCTTCGCCTCACGACCGATATGGAGCTCTCGCTCGAGGACGGTGCCGCCCGCGGCAAGCTGAAGCTGCGCGAGGACGAGACCGGGTTCTGCGCGATCACCTGGGGCGAGAGCGATCTGGGCGGGCCGCGCAGCGCACCGGAGGGCCTGGAGCGCCTCGACTCGACCGAAGAGTTCTGGCGACGGTGGCTGCGTGACGGCAAATTCCCCGACCACCCCTGGCGGATCCACCTGCAGCGCTCGGCGCTCGTCCTCAAGGGCCTCACCTACGCGCCCACCGGCGCGATCCTCGCCGCGCCGACGACCTCGCTGCCGGAGACCCCGGGCGGCGAGCGCAACTGGGACTACCGCTACAGCTGGATCCGCGACTCGACCTTCAGCCTCTGGGCGCTGCACACGCTCGGCTTCGACCAGGAGGCGCGCGAGTTCATGCGCTTCGTGCTGGGCGTCTGTCGCGAAGACCCCAACCTGCAGATCATGTACGGGATCGGCGGCGAGAAGGAGCTGACCGAGCGCACCCTCGACCACCTCAGCGGCTACGGCGGCGCCACCCCGGTGCGGACCGGCAACGGGGCCTTCGACCAGCGCCAGAACGACGTCTGGGGGGCGCTGCTCGACTCGATCTACATCCACTTCAAGGCGCTGCGCGGCAGCGGCACGCCGGCCGACCGCAAACTGATCCGCGAACAGGTCGAGGACGCGATCGCCGCCTGGCCCCATCCGGACCAGGGCATCTGGGAGTCGCGCGGCGAGCCGCAGCACTACGTCTCCTCGAAGCTGATGATCTGGGTCGCGGTCGATCGCGGCGCCCGCCTCGCCCACAGCGTCGGCATCGAGGAGGTTGCCGAGGAGTGGGAGCAGACGGCGGCGCAGATCCGCGCCGAGATCCTCGAGCGCGGCGTGCGCGACGGCGTCTTCCGCCAGCACTACGAGACCGACGCACTCGACGCCTCGACCCTGCTGATTCCGCTGGTCCGCTTCCTGCCCGCGGACGACCCGCGCGTGCGGGCGACGGTGGAGGCGATCGCCGAGGACCTGACCCAGCACGGGCTCGTCCTCCGCTACAAGGTCGAGGAGACCGACGACGGGCTCAGCGGTGAGGAGGGAACCTTCTTGATCTGCTCCTTCTGGCTGGTCTCGGCGCTCTCGGAGATCGGCGAGGCCGAGCGGGCGCGGGCGCTCTGCGAACGGCTGCTCGGTATGGCCGGCTGGCTAGACCTCTACGCCGAGGAGCTGGAGGCGCAGAGCGGTCGCCACCTGGGCAACTTCCCGCAGGCGTTCACCCACCTGGCGCTGATCAACGCGGTCTCCCACGTGATCGCCGACGAGCAGCGCGCCGACGGCGGCCAGACCGCCGTCTTCAGCGAGATGGGCGGGGTTCGCGAGGACGCCTGATTGCACGATCCGTTGCCGCGGACTAGCGTCTTTCAGACATAAGATTTCGTTTGCTTTATATTGAGGGCCTCGAATGGCAGGCGGAACTTCAGACAACCACGACCTGCTCGCCGCGCTCAACCATCCGCTGCGGCGGGAAATCCTGCGGATCATGTCCGACCGCAAGCCGATCAGCCCACGCCAGCTCTCGGACCGACTCGAGGAATCGCTCAGCAACGTCAGCTACCACGTCCGCGTGCTTGACGAATACGGGGCGATCGAAGAGGTCAGCTCGCGCCAGGTGCGGGGCGCCACACAGCACTTCTACCGCTGCACCCTGCGAGCCAAGTGGGCGCTGACGGTGCTGCGCGGCGGCGAGAAGAAAAAGCGCAAAGACCGGCGTTAGGGGGAGAGATCGGCCGTCAGCCACCTTGGTAGGGGGAGGCCGCCAGGAACATGGAGCAGATTCGCACCCCAGCCGAGCAGGACGGCGCCGCGGAAGCGGCGGTGCTACAGCAGCTCTTGGCCCTGCACCCGATCCAACTCAGCTTCGAGGAGCTGCTGCGGGAGCTGGGCGAGGACGAGGGCTTTGCCCGGCGCGACGCGGTCGAGCGGGCGGTGCACGATCTCGAAGCAGCCGGGCTGTTGCACCGCAACGGCAAGCTCCTCACCCCCAGCCGGGCGGCGCTGCGCTTCGAGGATCTGCTCTGCCACTGAGTGGCGGCTGCGGCTAGGCTGCCGCGGGGTGAGCACGATCGACGACCTGCTCGCGGCCAACGGCCGCTTCGCCGAGTCACTGCCTGCGAAACACCTCGACGTCCGCCCCAGCCGACGGCTGGCGATCGTCACCTGCATGGATTCGCGCCTCGACGTTTTTGCCGCGCTCGGTCTCGGCGACGGCGAGGCACACGTGCTGCGCAACGCCGGCGGAGTGGTCACCGACGACGTGATCCGTTCGTTGGCGATCTCCCAGCGCCTGCTGGGCACCGAGGCGGTGATGCTGATCCACCACACCGACTGCGGCATGGAAAAGATCACCGACGAGGGCTTTGCCGCCGAGCTGCGGGAGTCGGCGGGCGTCTCCCCCACCTTCGCGATCGGGTCCTTCGCCGACTCCGAAGACGACGTCCGCGACTCGATCCTGCGCCTGCGCCACTGCGAGTTCCTCCCCCACCGCGACCAGGTGCGGGGCTTCGTCTACGACGTCGAGACCGGCCGCCTGCGCGAGGTCGAGGCCGCCGGCTGACCGGCCTCGGTGCCTCGTCAGCTCAGCTCGGGCGGCAGCGCCTGCGGCCCCTCCGGGTAGAGGGCGGCGAGCTGCTCCGCCGACATCTCCAGCGTGTTCGCCGCCTCGGGCGGCGCGCCGACGACGTACCAGAGCTGGTCGGCGTCGGTGTCGTTGAAGACCTGGCGGACCGACTCCGGCTCGACCAGGACGGCGTCGAGCGGCTCGAGGGCGAGCAGGTCCCCGTCGACGCGGATCCGCCCGCTGCCCTCGAGCAGCAGGTAGAGCTCCTCTTGGTCGAAGTGGCGGTGCCGGGTGGAGGCCTGGCCGGGTCGCAGCCGCCAGAAGCGAGCGCCCAGCCGCCTCGCGTCGAGCTGGCGGCCGAGGTCGGTGTTCTCGACCTTCATCTGATTCGACGGGCGCCAGTGTGCCTCGCCCGCGGTGAGCTTCCGGTAGGCCATGGCCCCAAACTAGCCGGCGCCGGGGTACCCGGTCAGTCGAGGCCGTGCGGGTGGAGGTGGTCCTCCGCCATCCGCTTCAGCCCGACGCGGTCGATCTTGCCGGTCGGGTTGAGCGGCATCTCGTCGAGAAAGACGACCTCCTCGGGCGCCTTGTAGCCGATGCGCTCGCGGCAGAAGACGATCAGGTCGGCGCTCGAGGGCCGCTCCTCGCCCTCGCTCAGGGTCACGTAGGCGCGCACGTTCTCGCCGTGGACGGTGTCGTGGACGCCGACCACGCCGGCCAGGGCGACCGCCGGGTGTTCGACCAGCGCGCCCTCCACCTCCAGCGGGCTGACGTTGGAGCCGTCGTGGACGATCACCTGCTTCTTGCGGCCGAAGAACCAGAGGTAGCCGTCTTCGTCGGCGCGGGCCAGGTCGCCGGAGTCGAGCCAGCCCTCGAGCACGATCTCCTCAGTCGCCTCCGGCGCCTGCCAGTAGCCGGCCATACGGCTGCGCGTGCGGATCCAGACGCGACCGACCGCTTCGGCCCCCACCGGCTCGCCCTGCTCGTCGCGGATGGCGATGCTGAAGCCGCAGATGGGCGGGCCGATCGAGCCCTGCTTGACCTCGCCGGAGGGAGGGTTAAGCGTCGCCAGGCCGACCTCGGTCATCCCGTAGCCCTCGACGATCGGGAAGCCGGCGGCGGCGGCGAACTCGCTCAGCAGCTCGGTCGAGACCTTGTCGGCGCCGGCGCGGCAGATCCGCAGCGAGGAGAAGTCGCTCGGCTCGAGGTCATGGTCGTGGATCAGCGCCGAGAGCGCCGCCGGGATCATCGCCAGGACCGACGGTTGGTGCTCGCGCAGGAGCGGCAGCAGCTCGTGCGCGTCGGTGCTCCTCGCGACGACGACCCGGCCGCCGGCGGAGAGCGTGCTCAGCGTCCAGAGGAAGGAGCCTATGTGCGACATCGAGGAGCCTGGCAGGAAGGCGTCCTCGGCCGAGAGGCCGAAGGCCGAGGCGGCGCTGGCGATCATCCAGCGCAGCGACTCGCGGGTGTGGGTGACGCCCTTTGCCGGCCCGGTGCTGCCCGAGGTGAAGAAGATCACCGCCGGGCTGGAGGGATCCTCCAGCGGGCGGTTGGGGGGCGGCTCGGCCGCGACCAGCTCCTCGAAGTCGTGCGGCCACTCGACGGCGGCCTCGGGCGCCTCTCCGGCCCCGTAGGCGATCGCCCCGAGCTCGAGGCCGCGGGCCAGCCGGCTCGCCGCCACGTCCTCGACCCGCTCAACGTGAGCTAGCAGCGCTTTCGCGCCGCTGACTTCGAGCGCGTGGTCGATCTCGCGGTAGGTGTAGCGGTAGTTCAGCGGCGTGGCGATCAGGCCGGCCTTGAAGCAGGCGAGGTAGTGGACGGCGAGGGCGATCCGGTTCGGCATCAGCGACGCCAGCCGGTCGCCCGGCTCCAGGCCGAGGCCGAGGTAGCCGCCGGCGAGGCGGTCGCTCTCCTCCTCCAGCTCTGCCCAGCTCAGCGATCGCTCGGCCGAGACGAGCGCCACCTCGCTTGGACCGGCCTTCAGCCCGACACCCAGCAGGTCGCCCAGCGGCGCGGCCGGGCGCTCCAGCGGATCGCCGTCGATCAGCATCGGGCGGGATCGTACGCGAGGCAGGGCCCACGCCGGGCACCTACCCTGTAGGCGTGCCCGGTCCGGCAAGTCGCGTGCTCTCCGCCTCGCAACTGGCGACGCTGGCCGAGCACGGCGAGGAGCGGCGGGCCGCTGCCGGCGAGACGCTCTTTCAGATCGGCGACACGACCTATCCCTTCATCGCGATCCTCGAGGGCGAGGCGGCGGTACTCGACGCGGCCGGCCACGAGATCGTCCGCCACAGCGCCTCCGGCTTCCTCGGAGAGATGAACCTGCTCTCCGGGCAGACGGTCTTCCTCACCGCCGTCGCCACCGAGCCGATGCGCTACATCGCAGTCGAGCGCGAAGCCCTGCGGCAGCTCCTCTTCGACGACGGCTCGCTGTCCGATCTGCTGCTCTCCGCCTTCGTCCAGCGACGCGAGCTGCTGCAGCAACGCGAGGGGGTCGGCATCGAGATCGTCGGCCCGCACGACTCGGCCGCGACCCGCCGCCTACTCGACTTCGCCCGTCGCCAACGGCTGCCGTACTCCTGGGCCGACCCGGCGGAGCGCGAGGAGGCAGCGGCGGCGATCGCCGGCCTCGACTCGGCCGAGATCCCGCTGGTGCGGCTGCCGGGCGGGCACGAGCTGCGCGGCCCGAGCAACGGCGAGCTCTCGCGGGCGCTCGGAATCGGGCTGGAGCTCGGCGAGCGGGAGGAGGTCGACCTGCTCGTCCTCGGCGGCGGGCCGGCCGGCCTCGGCGCCGCGGTCTACGGGGCCTCGGAGGGCCTCGACACCCTGCTGGTCGAGAGCACCGTCCTCGGCGGCCAGGCCGGCGCCTCGCGCCGGATCGAGAACTACCTCGGCTTCCCGGCCGGCATCAGCGGCACCGAGCTGACCAGCCGCGCGGTGACGCAAGCGCGCAAGTTCGGCGCGCGGACGGCGACGCCCTACCACGCCGAGGCGCTCGAACCCGGCTCCGAGCGCCATCTCGTCCGCCTCGAGGGCGGCACCGAGGTCGCGGCGCGCGCGGTCTTGCTGTCCACCGGTGCCGAATACCGGCGCCTGCCGGTGGATGGGCTGGACCGCTACGAGGGGATCAGCGTCTTCTACGCAGCCGGGCCGCCCGAGGCACGGCTCTGCGGCGCCCAGCGCGTCGGCGTCGTCGGTGGCGGCAACTCGGCGGCGCAGGCGGCCGTCTGGCTGGCTCGTGGCGGCGCGCTGGTCACCCTCCTGCACCGCCGTGCCGATCTCACCGAGACGATGTCGCACTACCTGATCGACGAGCTCGAGCGCTACGGCGTCGCCGTGCGCGATCGCAGCGAAATCGCCACCCTGCACGGCGAGGACGACAGGCTCGAAGGCGTCACCCTGACCGACGGTGAGCGGATCCCCCTCGCCTTCCTCTTCCTCTTCCTCGGCGCCTCGCCCTGCACCGGGTGGCTCGGCGACGTCGTCGCTCGCGACGAGGACGGCTTCGTCCTCACCGGCCCGGAGGCTGGTGCGGAGGGACTGCTCGAGACCAGCGTCCCCGGGGTCTTCGCCGCCGGCGACGTCCGCGCGGGCTCGACCAAGCGCTGCGCCATCGCGGTCGGCGAGGGCGCGGCCGTCGTTCGCTTCGTCCACCGGCGCCTCACGCCGGTGGCGGCGTGATCAAGGCGACCGGCAGGGAGAGACCGGCGCTGCGGCGCAGGGTGGCGATGCGGCGGCCGGGCTGGACGGCGGCGCGGACCTCGCCGGCGCGGTCGCCGAGCCCGGCGACGGTCGCGTCGATCTCGGGGGCGAGGAAGGCGAGGCCCCAGAAGAAGGCGGGCCGGTCAGCGCCGCCGCCGCGCTCGATCGCCTCGGGCGGCTCCTGCACGACCTCGAGGATGGCGGCGCCGAGGCGGAAGAAGGCCTGACGGGGAGCGCCGGCGGGCGTCGGCTCCTCGCGGATGCGTCGCAGGTCGAGTCCCGCCCCCCTCAGCGCCGCGATCGTCCGCTCCAGGTCGGGACTGATCGCGACGACGTGGTCGAGGGCGGTTACGCCGTTGGGGTGCGCGGGCCGCTCGGCCGGCGGCTCGCGATCGGAGTGGGTCGTCGCCAGCCCGTCGAGGTCGCCGCCTTCGACCTCGCGCAGCGACCAACCGCTAAGCCCGCGCCCGGCGGTGTTGCCGGCGAGGTGAATCCGCACATCGCCAAGGACGCAGACCTCCCCCTCGACCTCGAACCCCAGCGCGGCCCAGACTTCGGGGCCGTCCGCCACCGTCAGCTCGTCGATCGTCGGCGCCATCGGCCCACGTTAGCCGCCTCGGCCTAGCGAAGAATCGCGTGTGAAAGTCAGCCGCCGGCGAGGAGCTGGTCGAGGGAACGGCCGCTGACCACGGACTGCGGCTGTTCGGCGACGACGTCCGAGCCGGGGCGCGCGGCGTCGTCACGGCGCTTGATCAGCAGCCATTGCGCCTTCTCGCCGGCCCGGGTGCGCTGCAACGCGAAGCCGCCGCACAGCTTCTCCCCATGGAGGACGAAGACAGCGTGCCCGCGCTCGACCGCTTCGGGCCAGGCAACCCGACCGCCCTGCTCGTAGCGCCCCCGGTCCCACACGATCACGCCGCCCCCGTCCTCGGTGACGTCCTCGAACGAGTTGTGGGCGACCGAGTGGTCGGCGACCTCCACGGCGAAGCGCTTCACCGCGGGGTCCATCGACGGGCCCTTCGGGACCGCCCACGAGCGCATCACCCCACCGACCTCCAGGCGCAGGTCGAAGTGACGAGAGGTCGCCGCATGCTCCTGGACGACGAAGGCGCCCGCGCTGACGCCGCGGATCGCGAACTGCTCGTGGCCCTCGACCTTGACCCGGTCGACCGTCACCTCCGTGACCCGAGCCGCCCGCGGCCCCTTCCGCAGGGCCTCCACCAACTCCTCGACCGCCGGCTCCGGCCCCTCGGCGTGAACGAGCACGCTGCCGTCCTCCATGTTGCGAATCCAGCCCGTCGCCCCGAGCCGGCGCGCCAGACGCACCGTCGCCTCGCGGTAGCCCACCCCCTGCACCTGCCCGCGCACGACCACGCGCACCGCTTGAAGCTGCGATTTCCGTTCGCCCGGCAACCTGGACTCGATTATGGAGACGAAGCGCATCGCGCCGCTTCTGCGGCGGCTTCGGCGAAAGCCGTGGCGCTGACGTTCGGATCGATCTGCGCCAAGAGCTCGAGATTGTCCCAGCGACCGATGGCATCGATCGCTCGCCGCGTCGTTCGCATCCACCAAGGGTCGGCCGCATTCCAAATTGGACCGATAGAGCGTGGACCTTCAAGGAGGCGAACGAAAGAATCCGCTCTACAGAGCGGATTCTTGAGGGGTGGACGACCGGATTCGAACCGGCGACCGCCTGGACCACAACCAGGAGCTCTACCAGCTGAGCTACGTCCACCGCGTGGCTTCAATCTAGCGTGCCGGTCGGGGTTGGGGCGGGTGGTTGGATACGGTTCAGGGGTGGCTCGGCGACGGGGGATTGGGCTGTTCCGGCCGGAGGCGCGGTCGCTCACCGCCACCGCAGCGCAGGCTCGGGGGGCGGTGGCCATCGGCGCGCTGGCCGTGGGGGCGGCGGCAGTCGGGGGGTTTGCGATTGGGCGGCTCAGCGTCGGCAAGCTGGTCATCGAGCGGGCCTCGATCGGGCGGCTGAAGGTGGGCGAGCTCGAGGTCGGGCGGCTGCGGGTCGAGGAAGACCTGTCCTCGAAGTGAGCTCCGGGGGACGTTCCCGCAGTTGACCCCCCATATTGGTGGTCAACTGCGGGCAGGTCTGCTGCTGGTGGTGCTGGGGGTGGCCGGCGTGGCGCTCGCGGTGCCGGCGCCTGCGGGTGCCGTCGGGCCGTATCCCGCTCTCGGCTCCTGCTCCGTCTTCCCCAAGCCGCCGGCCTCGCTCTCGCCGCGCGCTCCGTCGCTCCCGACCGAGGCGGCCTGGAACCAGGACGTCTCCCGAGCGCCCCTCGCCCGCAACTCCGCCACCGTCATCGCCTACATCAACTCGCATGGCGGCGACCGCCTCCACCCCGACTTCGGCTCGCCGCGCGCCTACGGATTCCCCTACGCGGTCGTCGACGCCGGCCAGCGCCCGCTGCCGATCCACTACACCGCCTACGGGGACGAGAGCGACCCGGGGCCTTTCCCGATCCCCGGCAGCGCCCCCGTCGAGGGCGGCGCCAGCAGCGACGGTGACCGGCACGTGCTCGTCATCGACCGCTCCCGTTGCGTTCTCTACGAGCTCTACCGCGGCTTCTTCCGCGGCGGCCCCCGGCCGCACTGGAACGCCGGCTCGGGCGCCGAATGGGACCTGAGCTCGACCGCCCGCCGCCCCGATGCCTGGACCTCGGCCGACGCCGCCGGGCTGCCGATCTTCCCCGGCCTCGTGCGCTACGAGGAGGCCGCCTCCGGCCATGTCGAACACGCGATCCGCGTCACCTTCGACAGCACCCGCAACGCCTGGGTCCACCCCGCTTCGCACTGTGCCGGTGACAGCTCGAGTGCGGCGGCACCGGCGATGGGGACGCGGCTGCGACTGAAGGCCAGCTACGGGCTCGGCCGCTTCAGCGGCGCCGCCAGCGCGATCGCGCTGGCGCTGAAGCGCTACGGCCTGATCGTCGCCGACAACGGCTCCAGCTGGTACTTCGGCGGCACCAGCGACCGGCGCTGGGACGACGAGAACTTGAACCAGTTGAAGCGGATCCCCGGCAGCGCCTTCGAGGTCGTGCGCAGCGCCGCGGCGCCGCACGCCTGCTGAGAGCGCGCGCTAGCCGCTGCCCGACCCGATCAGCACCCGCCGGAAATCCGCCTCGAGGCGATCGTGCAGCTCCTCCGCCGCGGCGGCGTCGTGGTCGCTGTCATTCTCGCCATCGCCGCTGACCAGGATCACCTCGTTCGCGGGGAAGCTCTGTAGCTGGTCCTCCACCGCCTGGACGATGTCCTCGTCGCCAACCCGTGCCTCCGCCGCAATGCCGGCCTTGGCCAGCGCGGCGACGGTCGAGACCAGGTTCTGCTGGGCACGGTGACGGGCACCCTCGACATCGGAGGCCCAGCGGTCCAGAAAGCTGATCCGGGCCGGCGCGAGCACCAGCACGTCCGTATCGTCACCGGCGCCGAGGCGGGAGGCACGGGCGATCTCGCGCACCGCCTCCGGCGCCTCCAGCGGCGCGTCCATAACCAGCAGTACGTGGCGTCGCCCGTCGTCGGCCACGGCCGAGGCGATCGGCCCTCGGGGGCGCTGCCGGGCGGCAACGAAGACGATCGCGACCGCCGCCAGTGCCCCGGCCGCGACGCCGGCGCCGCCCCCGCCGAGGCCGAACGCGGCCACGATCGGTACGGCGATCGCGGCGACGATCAGCGGCAGCTTCCAGGGCGCCATCGACGGAAATTGTCGCCGATGCCGCGTCCTAAACCCGTCTGGCGCCGCCGCTGACCATCGGAGCGATCAGCATTGCCAAGCCGATCAGGATCACGATGATGCCGAGGATGTAGTTGACGAGAATCGCCAGCACGATCCCGATGATGATGAGTAGTACGGAGCCTGGAATCATGCCCGGCTTGCTACCCCCAGCCTCATCGGCGCAAACTTCGCAAGCACCCCCGGCAGGATTCGAACCTGCGACCCGCTGCTTAGAAGGCAGCCGCTCTGTCCACTGAGCTACGGGGGCCGGCCCGCCTAGGTTACGGCCCGTGCCCGCCGCTGTCAGCTCTGCGAGCGGTGCCCGCAGCCGTCGGGGTCGAGCTTGCCCCTGACCTTGAAGACGTAGTCAGGCTCGGGCGTGATTTCGGGCTCTTCGATCACCTGTTCCAGCGCCGGGTCTTCCTTCAGCCAGGCATAGATCGGATACCAGTATTCGGCCTCGCGCGAGTCCTGCGTGAACTGGCTGATGATCAGGAAGTCGTAGTCGCCGGCGTTGATGCGGCGCTTGAACTGGTGGCAGGTGGTCGCCAGGCGGTAGGTGCCATCCCGCCCCGGAACGCCGATGTACTGGACGTAGTTGTCGAGGTTGGCGCCGTAGAAGCCGTACTGGCCGAAGAAGATCTCACCCGAGCCGGCGATGCCGATCCGGGCCCCGTGCCGTTCGCGGGCGAAGGCGTAGGCCTTGCGCGGGCCACCGTCCTGTAGGAACGGCAGCACCCGCGTGTAATGCTGGTCGTAGTACTGCACCTCCTGGGCACGCCCGAGGACGACGGCGAGCAGGACGACGAGCGCGGCGGCGCCGGCGACGAAGGTGCGACTGACCGCCCGCCGCGCGCGCGCCAGGCCGAGCGCTGCCGGCGCCCAAACCAGCGCCAGCGTCAGGAACACAGCTCCGACTATGTAGCCGGGGTACCAGCGCGGCGTCGTCAGCACGGTGATCGCGTAAACGCCCAGCAGGAAGAGCAGCGTCTGCCAGGCGCGTGAGTCGGGGGCGCGCAGGGGTCGGGCGATGGGCAGCAGGACCATCGCCAGGACCAGGCCCGGGGCGAGGTAGCGCGTGTTGGTGAAGAAGCCCGTCGGCGAGCCCTCCTGGCCGGCGGCGGTGAGCGGGGTGAAGAGGTAGACGACGGCGGTCAGCAGCGCCGCGGCCGCGAGCACCTGGAGGATGCGGTTGCGCGAGCGCACGACGATGAACACCGCGGCGGCGACGGCGACGATCAGGATCAGCGGCCAGAGTGGCCCGAAGGCGTCGTCCAGCCGCGGGAAGAACCAGCGCCGGTAGATCGTCGGATCGGTCAGGTAGTGGGCCACGGCGAAGCGCGGCCGCGGGTCGAGCGGCATCTGGTCGGGCGTCGGCAGATGCAGTGGGCCGAAGCCGCTCTGGGGGATCGGGTTGCCCCCGGTCTTGATCGCCGCCCGCACGTACCAGTAGCCACCGACGATGAAGGCCGAGAGGCCAAGCACCCAGGCGGTCGTCAGGCGCCGGCCCTTGCCGCTGAAGACGACCACCCCGAGCGTGATCGCCACCACTGGAACCAGGAAGGTGAGCTTGACCGAGGCGGCGAGACCGGCGGCGATGCCGGCGACAACTAGCGGCCCGCGATCGAGCAGCGGCGCGTCGCGCTCGGGCGTGTCCTGAACCGCCCCCGCCGCCGGCGCCCGCCGCTGGTGACCGTTGATCAGGAAGGCGGCAAAGGCCAGCAGAAAGGCAAGGCCCATGATGTCGTTGCGGCCCTCGCCCGGCTGGGTTTCGATCATCACCCCGGCGTCAAGCACGATCGCCGCGGCGACCAAGGTCGCCGGCCCGACCTTGTAGGGGCGGCCGACGCACCAGGCAGCCAGCAGCGCGATCGAGAGCCAGAAGAGGTTGATCAGCGGCGAGAGCCAGTCGCTCTTGAAGATGACGATCCCGGAGGCGTGGATCAGCTCCGAGCTCTGCGGGTAGAACCAGGCGGCGAGCCGCAGCGGGTCGGTGAAGTGCAGGTGGACCGTCGAGGCTTCCTGGGCTATCCGCGCCGCGAAGGGCATGTGGTACCAGGTCGTGTCGCCGCCGAACATGCCGAAGTCGAGGCTTGAGAGCGAGGGAAAGGTCCACTCGGCGACGGTGAAGGAGGCGACGCCGAGGGCGATTAACAGGGCAGTCGTCTGCACCCGCGGCGCCGCCACTTCGCGCCCGTCGCGCCCGGCCATCCGGCGGCCAAGCAGCGCCGCCCCGAGGCCAATCCCGACGCAGAAGACGACGACCCAGCCGACGGTGAGGAGGCTGAGCGTGCCGAGCAGCTCGAGCGAGAGGACGAGCAGACCAACCGCGATCGTCGCGTCGGCGAGGCGGGCGAGGGCGCCGGAGAACTCGGGTGCGATCCAGCGCCGCAGCCAGTAGCCGCCGAGGCCGACCGCCGCGACGATGCCGATCGTGGCGAGGCAGCCGCCGATGTAGGAGCCGAAGCTGGGGGTCACCGGCGCGGGATGCTATTCGGCGCGCCGGGCGAGCGAGAGCAGCTCAGCCCTCGGCCGAGGCGGCGGCGGGGATGCGGCAGGAGACGCCGGTCCCGGCCAGGCCGCAGTATCCGTTCGGCACTTTGTGCAGGTACTGCTGGTGGTAGTCCTCGGCGTAGTAGAAGGGCCCGGCCGGCTCGACCTCGGTCGTGATCGGCCGGTGGCCAGCCGCGCGCAGCGCCTCGTCATAGGCGCCCAGAGCCATCTTCGCAGTCGCCTTCTGGGCGTCGCCCGTGAAGTAGATGCCGGAGCGGTACTGGGTGCCGACGTCGTTGCCCTGGCGCATGCCCTGCGTCGGGTCGTGCTCCTCGAAGAAGACCTTGAGCAGATCGGCGTAGGAGATCCGCCGCGGATCGAAGGCGACAAGGACCGACTCCGCGTGGCCGGTCTCGCCGGTGCAGACCTGCTCGTAGGTCGGGTTCGGCGTGGTGCCGTTCATGTAGCCGACCGCCGTGGTGTAGACGCCATCGAGCCCCCAGAAGAGCCGCTCGGCGCCCCAGAAGCAGCCGAGCGCGAAGTAGGCGGTCTCGATCCCCTCGGGGAAGGGCGGCTCGACCGGGCTGTCGAGGACGGCGTGTTTACGCATTGCCCTTTAAAAGGTAGCGTTCGCGTATCGGTTGCCTCGCCCTGCTCTTTGCCTTGATCTCACCGCGGCTGGCGCTGTTCGTGCTGTGGCTCTTCAGCGACCTGCTCAGCCGCGCCTTCGATAGCTGGATCGTCCCCTTCCTCGGCTTCTTCCTGCTCCCCTGGACGACCCTGGCCTACGCAGTGATGTGGTCCTCCTCGGACAAGGTCAGCGGCTTCGAGTGGTTCATCGTCGTGCTCGGCTTCCTGGTCGACCTCGGCGCCTTCGCCGGCGGCGACCGGCGGCGGCGGGCAACCGCCTAGCGACGTCGCGGCGGGTCGCGCCTAATTCCGCGACTGGCCGTCGAACGGGTAGGCGAGGCGGACGTGCGCCTTGGAAAGGACGATGAAGTCGTGCCTTTCGACATCACCGCCACCGTGCGGCGAGATCTGCACGTCGACGAGTGGGATGAAGGCCATGTCGTGGCGGTTGACGGCGTCCGAGAAGCGGCTCTGGTAGCCCTCTGGCGGCAGCGTCACGTCACCGATCACGACGTGGTCGTCGGTCTCGAAGACAACCCGTTCGCGTCGCCGCGGGGTACCGGTCTGGCCTGCCATGCGCCGCTTATCGGCATTTGCAGGTAATTCGTTACCAGATACCCGTCCAGGCGTCTAATACAGCAAGAATTCTGCGCAATTCCAGGCATCGCGGGGCGGTGCGATCGTGCGGGACCAGCCTGCGCTCCGATTCTAGCCGCTATACTGACCATATGGCTAAACAAGTGACCGCTACTGAGGCGAAGGCCACGATCCTCCGCCTGCTCGACGACGCCGCCGCGGGCGAGGAGATCGAGATCACCCGGCACGGTCGCCCGGTGGCCCGCCTTGTGCCCGCATCGGGCGCGCGTTCCCTCAAGGGATCGTTCGAGGGCACGGCGATGACGGCAGTCGATGAGGAGGGCCTGCTCTCGACCGGCGAGCCCTGGAACGCCGCGTAGGCGTGGCCGCAGTTCTTCTGGACACCCACATCGTCCACTGGTGGTCGGCCGAGCCGAGGCGGGTAAGCAAAGCCGCCCGTGAGGCCCTCGAAGATGCCGACGAGCATGTCGTAGCGGCGATCTCCTGGTACGAGCTCGCCTGGCTGGCGAGGCACGAGCGGATCGTCGTCAACATCCCGATTCGGTCATGGCTGCAGGGCTTGGCCGCACACCTGCGGACGGTGACGGTGACCCCGGCCGTCGCGGACGCCGCCGTCGCGCTCCCCGCCTCGTTTCCCGGTGACCCCGCCGATCGACTGATCTACGCGACCGCCATCGAGCATGGCTTTAGCCTTGTGACCAAGGACCGGGCCATCCGCGACCATGACCGCCCACGGTCGTTGACGATCTGGTAGCTGGACGGTGGCCAGGGTGGGCAGACGCGAGGCTTGACTGCCCTCCCGGCAGAAGAACATCGGGGCGCCCGGATTCGAACCGGGGACCTCGGCCACCCAAAGGCCGCGCGCTACCAGGCTGCGCCACGCCCCGCTCGGTCGATCTTAGAGCCACGCCTGGCGACTCGACGCGAGTGACGTGCCAACCGCTAGGTTGCGCCCGCGATGGCCGACGTGCGTCCGATCCACGCCACCCACTACGACCCCGGCACGGTCGGCTCGTTGCAGGGCGTGGCGGCGCCGCCCTACGACGTGATCGACACGGCGATGCGGGCCGAGCTGCTGGAACGCTCGCCATACAACGCGGTCGCGATCGACCTGCCGAAACCCTACGGCGAGAGCGGGCCACAGGACACCGGCGACGACCCCTACGAGCGCGCCGCGGAGACGATGGACGCCTGGCGGGAGGCCGGCGCCCTGGTGAGCGACGCCGAGCCGGCGATCTGGGCGATGACCCAGGACTACACCGGGCCGGACGGGACTCCGCGCACTCGCCACGGCATCCTCGCCCGGGTCCGCGTCGAGGACTTCTCCGCAGGCCAGGTCCTCCCCCACGAGCGGACGCTGCCCGGGCCGAAGAAAGACCGCCTCGACCTGACCCGCGCCACCCGCCACAACCTCTCGCCGATCTTCTCGCTCAGCACCGAGGACCCCTGGCCGCTTATCGCCCCTGCGATTGACCCCGACGCCCCCTGGGGGGAGGCGCGCGACGAAGGCGGCACCCTGACCCGCGTATGGCGGGTCGGCGACCCCGAGGTCCACCGCCGGGTGAGCGAGCTGCTGGCCGGCGCGCAACTGCTGATCGCCGACGGCCACCACCGCTACGAGACCGCGATCGCCTACCGCGACGAGGTCGGCGGCGACGGCGACCACAACTACACGCTGATGGCGCTGACCGGGCTCGACGACCCCGGCCTCACGGTCTTCCCCACCCATCGCCTGCTCTCCGGCCTCCGCGAGGACCCCGAGCGCCAGCAACGCCTCGGCGAGGGCCTGCGCGAGCTGTTTGAGGCGACCGAGGTGCCGCTCGAGCAGCTCGACCCGCTCGGCGAGGAGGGCGCCGGCGTCTTCGGCCTCTACGACGCCCACCACCGACGCGCCTTCCGCCTGCGGCTGAAGGACGAGGCGATCGCCGACCTCGACCGCCGCCTGGAGGGCAAGCCGGAGGCCTACCGCCGGCTCGACGCGGCGATCCTCGAGACGCTGGTGCTGAAGGGCATCGCCGGGCTCAGCGAAGACGACATCCTCGCCAAGCGCGGCCTCGGCTACGCGAAGAGCGTCGAGGACTCGCTGGCGCTTATCGAGCAGGGGGCCTACGACGTCGCCTTCGTCCTGCGGCCGATCCCCGTCGACCAGGTGCGGGCCATTTGCGAAAGCGAGGAGAACATGCCGCCGAAGTCGACCTACTTCTTCCCCAAGGTCCTCACCGGCCTGGTCTTCAACCCGGTCGGCTGACGTGCCTAGGATTGGCGCGTGACGAAGATCTACACCCGCAAGGGCGATGACGGCACCACCTCGCTCTGGTACGGCGGGCGAGTGCCCAAGCACCACGGCCGCACCGAGGCCTACGGCGCCCTCGACGAAGCCTGCGCCCAGCTCGGAGTCGCCCGCGCTCTCTGCGGCCCCGAGGAGGCGGAGCTGGCGGCCGACATCCTCCGCCTCCAGGACGACATCTTCATCGCCGGCGCCGAGCTGGCGACCGCGCCGGAGGCCGCCGGGCGGCTCGAGGACGGCGTCAGCCGCACGACCGAGGCGATGGTCGCCGAGCTGGAGGAGCGGATCGACCACTACATGAACCAGGTCGAGCTGCCGCCGCAGTTCGTGATCCCCGGCGGCAACCGCCTCTCCGCCCAGCTCGACGTGGCGCGGACGACGATCCGCCGCGCCGAGCGCCGCATCAGCGCCCTGGCCGAAGCCGGCGAGCTTGCGAGCGAGACCGTGATCCACTTCGTCAACCGCGCCTCCGATTACGCCTTCGCCCTCGCCCGCTTCGCCGACGTCGAGGACCCGGTCCTCTTCGCCGGCCGGCGCCGGGCCTAAGCGCGCGATGAAGGTCGTCGCCCGCCGGCGCGAGGGCTTCGCCCACGACGTCGAGATCGAGGGCGGGCACGCGCTGCGGGTCGACGAGCCGGCCGGCTCCGGCGGCACCGACACCGGCCCCTCCCCCACCCGCTTGCTCGGCGCCGCGCTGGCGAGCTGTGTCGCGGTGACGGTCGAGATGTATGCCGAGCGCAAGGGCTGGGACGTGGGCGCAGTCGAGGTCGAGGTCGACGTCGAGTACGAGGGCTACGCGCCGCGCTCGTTCACGGTCACCCTGTGCCTACCCGACCGGCTGAGCAACGAGCAGCAAGAGCGGCTTTTGGTCATCGCAGCCAAGTGTCCGGTGCACAAGGTGCTCGCCGACGAGACGCCGGTCACCATCGTCGACCAGATCGCGCCAAGATGAGCCCCATGCACGACTATGTGATCGTCGGCGCCGGCTCGGCCGGTTGCGTTCTCGCCGGGCGCCTCAGCGAAGACCCGGCGACCAGCGTCCTCTTGATCGAGGCCGGCGGCAGCGACCGCCATCCCAACGTCAAGATCCCCGCCGCTTTCGCTAAGCAGTTCCGCAGCAAGCGCGACTGGGACCTGGCGACGGAGCCGGAGCCGCACTGCCACGGGCGCTCGCTGTATGTGCCACGCGGCAAGGGTTTGGGCGGCAGTAGCTCGATGAACGCGATGCTCTATGTACGCGGCCACCCGCTCGACTACGAGCGCTGGGCGGCGAACGGAGCGCCCGGCTGGGGCTGGGAGGACGTCCGGCCCTACTTCCTGCGCGCCGAGGACAACGCCCGCGGCGCCTCCGAGCATCACGCCGTCGGCGGCCCGCTGCGGGTCGAGGACGAGCGCTCGCCGCGGCCGCTGACCGGCCGCTTCCTCGCCGCCTGCGAGGCGGCCGGCATCCCGCACATCGACGACTACAACGGCACCGAGCAGGACGGCGCGTCCCTCGCCCAGGTCACCCAGCGCAAGGGGCGGCGCTGGAGCACCGCCGACGCCTACCTGCGGCCGGCGCGGCGCCGGCCCAACCTCGAGATCCTCAGCGGCGCCCAGGTCACCGGCCTTGAGCTGGAGGGCACCCGCGCCGTCGGCGCCCGTTACCGCAAGGGCGGGCGCGAGCTGGTCGCCCGGGCGGGGCGGGAGACGATCCTCTCTGCCGGCGCCATCGGCTCGCCGCAGCTGCTTCTCCTCTCGGGCATCGGCCCGGCCGAGCACCTGCGCGAACAGGGCATCGCCGTCGTCACCGACCTTCCCGGCGTCGGCGAGAACCTCCAGGACCACCCGTACCTGACCTCCGTCTGGGACGCCCCCGGCGGCGGCTCGCTGGCCGACGCCGAGAGCCCGCGGGCGTTGCTCGAGTACCTGCTGCGGCGCAGCGGCCCGCTCACCTCGACCGTGGCCGAGGCGATGGCCTTCGTCCGCAGCCGGCCCGGCCTCGCCCAACCGGACCTGCAGTTCCACTTCGCCCCCGCCTACTTCGTCGACAACGGCTTCGAGGACTACGACGGCCACGCGATCACGATGGGGCCGGCGCTGGTCGGCCCGCGCAGCCGCGGCCGGCTCACCCTGCGCTCGCCGGACCCGGCCGACAAGCCCCGCATCCTGACCAACACGCTGGCCGAGCCGGAGGACGTCGCCGCGCTCCTTGCCGGGACCCGGTTGACCCGCGAGATCGCCGCCGCCGAGCCGTTCGCCGCGGTGCTGGGTCGCGAGCTGTACCCCGGGGCGAACGTCCAGAGCGACGAGGAGATGGCCGAGGACCTGCGCAGCCGGGTCGAGCTGCTCTACCACCCGGTCGGCACTTGCCGGATCGGCGACGGCGAGATGGCCGTGGTCGACCCGGAGCTGCGGGTCCGTGGCGTCGACGGCCTGCGCGTCGTCGACGCCTCGGTGATGCCGACGATACCCAGCGGCAATACCAACGCGCCGACGATCGCGGTCGCCGAGAAAGCCGCCGACGTGATCGCCGGCAAGGCGCCGCTCGACCTCCCGCCTGCCGATCCGACCCCGGCGAGCGCCTAGCCGGTGGACCTCGGACTCGCGGGAAGACACTGCGTCGTCACCGGCGCCAGCCGTGGAATCGGCCTTGAGACCGCCCGCCTGCTCTGCGCCGAGGGGGCGAACGTGCTGCTCGTCGGGCGCGACGAGCGGCGCCTGTCCGCCGCCGGCGAGGAGGCGGCGGCGACCGGACCGGGCGGCGGCGAGGGCAAGGGTGGCCGCGCCGAGACGCTGCTCCTCGACGTCACCGCCGCGGACGCCGGCGAGCGGATGCGGGAGGCGGCGGTCGAGCGCTTCGGCGCCCTCGACGTCCTCGTCAACAACGCCGGCGCAGCGCAGTGGCGCGACCTCGACGAAGTTCCCGACGAGGACTGGTACGCCCAGTACGAGCTGAACGTGATGGCGCCGCTGCGGGCGATGCGGGCCGCCGTGCCGGCGATGGTCGAGCGCGGCTGGGGCCGGATCGTCAACGTCTGCTCGACCGCCGGCAAGCGGCCCTCGGCGGCGATGCCCGAGTACTCGGTCGCCAAGGCCGCCGAGCTGTCGCTCTCGCGGCTCTTCGCCGACCGCTACGCCAGCTCCGGCGTCCTCGTCAACGCGATCTGCCCGGGCCCGGTCGAAGCGGAGCTGTGGATGGAGCCGGGCGGCCTGCTCGACCAGTCGCAGGCCATGTCGGGGGTGGCGAGCCGTGAGGAGACGCTCGCCGGCGCCGGCGCCAAGCGACCGATCGGCCGCCTGGCCGAGGTCGGCGAGATCGCCGCGGCGATCGTCTTCCTCTGCTCGGAGCGCGCCTCCTACGTCAGCGGCGCCGCCTGGTCCGTCGATGGCGGCACCGTCCAGGTGATCATCTGAGGCACGAGGTCAATGCGGCCGTCCTGCTGCCGCTTTACGGCTGGCCGGAGGAGCCGGGCCTGGTCTTCACCGAGCGGCGCGCCGACCTGCGCCGCCACGCCGGCGAGATCTCCTTCCCCGGCGGCCGACGAGACGAGGGCGACGCCGACCTGACGGCGACCGCGCTGCGGGAGGCCGAGGAGGAGATCGGCCTCGACCCCGCCGTGGTCGAGATCGGCGAGGCGCTGCCGCCGACCGCGACCTTCGCCACCGGCTACCGCATCCACCCGGTCGTCGGCCGCATCCCCCATCCCGGTGAGCTCGACCTGCGCCCGAACCCGGCCGAGGTCGAGACCGTGCTCACCTTCTCGCTCGACCTGCTGCGCGAGGGTTACGCGATCCGCCGTCTGGTGCGCCGCGGCGTGGCGGTCCACACCCCCACCTACGAGGTAGAAGGGCACCTCATCTGGGGAGCTACCGCCAGGATCTTGGGAGACTTCCTAGAGCGGTCTGAGATGGCGTAACCAAGCCTGGCTAGGACGCAGGCAGCCGACCGAGGACACCGCCAGACGCCGGTTACGGCGTCTCAGACGGCTGGGGGACGATGCGGATGTAGGGCCGCGGCTCCTCCCAGCCATCCGGGTAGGTCTCCTTCGCTTCATCGTTGGAGACCGAGCCGGCGATGATCACGTCGTCGCCCTGCTGCCACTGGGCAGGGGTCGCGACTTTGTGCTGGGCGGTGAGCTGGAGCGAGTCGATCACCCGCAGCACCTCGTCGAAGTTGCGCCCGGTCGTCATCGGGTAGACGAGGATGAGTTTTATTTTCTTGTCGGGGCCGATGACGAAGACGTTGCGGACGGTCTGGTTGTCGGCGGGGGTGCGGTCCGCGGCGTCGCCGGAGACGTCCGCCGGCAACATCCCGTAGAGCTTGGAGACCTGGAAGTCGGCGTCGCTGATGATCGGGTAGTTGGGCGCAGTTCCCTGCGTCTCTTCGATGTCCTTCGCCCAACCCTCGTGTTTGTCGAGCGGGTCGACCGAGAGGCCGATGATCTTCACGTTGCGCTTCGCGAACTCGGGCTCGATGCTGGCCATGTAGCCGAGCTCGGTCGTGCAGACAGGCGTGAAGTCTTTCGGATGCGAGAACAGCACGGCCCACGAATCGCCGATCCAGTCGTGGAGCTTGATCCGGCCCTCCGTCGTGTCGGCCTCGAAATCAGGTGCTACGTCACCAAGTTTCAGCGCCATCGGACCGCTCCTCTCGGATACTCGCTTTCGGCATTTACCTTAATTCCCATCCGAGTTTAGTCGGATCGGTTTGCGGGCCGAGGATCTCCACCGGGATGCGCCAGCGCTCTCCGGCTCGCCGCGCAATCGCGGCCCCACGCTCCAGGATCGCGCCGTCGGCGCCGCCGCTCGCCTCGTAGACAAACCGCCTCACAGGGGTTTCGACGAGGCGTTCGAGGACGCGCTCGAGCTTGCCCCCATGGATCGCCTCCACCGCCTCGGGATCGCCCTTCGCCGAACCGAGCAACCAGACGACGGCGGCAACGTCGGCGACCAAGTCGAGGACCGTGCCGGGGTGCAGCGGGTCGGCGAGTGCCGGCTCGATTCCGACCGCCTCGATCGCAGCCAGGGCCTCCTCGTGGCGGCTCGTCCCTCGCACTGCCCAGCCCGCCGCCAGCAGGTGCTCGCCCAGCGCGCGCCCGCGGCAGCCGCAGCCGACGATCAGCGCCCGCGCCACGCCGCCGTCCTCAGTCCCCGAAGGGGCCTTTGCGCCGCAGCCGCTCCAGCTCTTCGGCCTCGACCTCGGCCCGTAGCGCCTCCTCGTCGATCTCCGGGGCGCCGCGGCGGCGGCGCATCTCGTTCTGCGCCTCCAACATCTGGCGGACGTCGTCGATCTCGTTCTGCGCCTCGACTTCGGGTGAGCGGGTCGGCCGCCAGTCGACCAGCTCGGCGCTGCTTCCGGGGTAGTAGTGGCCGATCAGCAAGAGGACGCCGACGACCAGGGCCAGCATGCCGAGCGTTCCGAGGACGAACCACACGCGGCGAGGATACCCCGGTGTCGCCCGTGCCCTTTAATCCCGCCGATGGCCGAGGCATACGTGGTCGAGACCGCTCGCACGCCGATGGGCGCCTACCGCGGCGCCCTCTCGACCGTGCGCCCGGACGATCTCGCGGCGCACGCGATCCGCGCGACCGTCGAGCGCTCCGGCGTCGACCCCGAGCGAATCGTCGACGTCTACTTCGGCGCCGCCAACCAGTCGGGCGAGGACAACCGCGACGTGGCGCGGATGGCGGCGTTGCTCGCCGGGCTGCCGTCGAGGGTGCCGGGGGCGACCGTCAACCGGCTCTGCGCCTCCGGCCTGGAGGCGGTCAACGCCGCCGCCCGCGCGGTCAAGCTCGGCGAGGGCGACTTCTACCTGGCGGGCGGGGTCGAGTCGATGAGCCGCGCGCCCTGGGTGGTCGAGAAGCCGGAGCGCGGCCTGCCGCGCGGCCCGCAGACGATGCACGACACCACCCTCGGCTGGCGGATGGTCAACCCGCGGATGATGGAACTCGGGGTCTCGACCGAGTCGATGGGCGAGACCGGCGAGAACGTCGCCGAGCGCTACGGCGTCAGCCGTGAGGACCAGGACGCCTTCGCCCTGCGCAGCCACCAGCGGGCGGTCGCCGCGAGCGAGGCCGGCATCTTCGCGGAGGAGATCGCGCCAATCGAGGCGCGGCGGGGTCGCGAGAGGGTCACCGTCGAGGTCGACGAGGGCCCGCGGCCCGACGCCTCGCCGGAGAAGCTCGCGGCGCTGAAGCCGGTCTTCCGTGAGGGCGGCACGGTCACCGCCGGCAACGCCTCCACCCTCAACGACGGCGCCGCCTGCACGCTGATCGCCTCAGAGGCCGGGGTCGAGGCGCTCGGCGCCGCACCCTTAGCCCGCGTCGTCGCCTTCGGCGTCGCCGGCGTCGACCCCGCCTACATGGGCATCGGCCCGGCCCTCGCCGTGCCGCGCGCGCTCGCGGCCGCCGGCTTGAGCCTGGCCGAGATCGACCTGGTCGAGCTGAACGAGGCCTTCGCATCGCAGGTCATCGCCTGCGCCCGCGAGCTCGGCCTCGAGGAGGAGAAGCTCAACGTCAACGGCGGCGCGATCGCCCTCGGCCACCCGCTCGGCTGCTCCGGCGCCCGCCTCGCCGGCACGCTGGTGCGCGAGCTGCGTCGCCGCGGCGGCCGCTACGGCATCGCCACCCTCTGCGTCGGCGTCGGCCAAGGCCTGGCCACCGTCTTCGAGGCCGTCTGACGACGGTCTGCGCAACTCGCGGCAGCTTTTTGGGGGCTATAGCACCCACAATCCTTCCGGTAGCCTCGCCGGGCCGATGACGACCGCACTCGTAGAGCTGGCCAGCGTCGACGGGAGGATCTCCGCCACCGCGGAGGCGACGATCCCACTGCGCGACGACGGCCTCTACCGCGGCGACGGCGCCTTCGAGGTGATCCGCATCTACGGCGGCAGCCTCTTCGCCCTCGGCGACCACCTGGACCGGCTCGAGCGCTCCGCCGCGGCGATCGAGCTGGCGTTCGACCGGGTGGCGCTCGAGCGCGAGATCGCCGCGCTGCTCGCCGAGGCCGGCGAGGTCGAGGGGCAGCTGCGCCTGATCGTCACCCGCGGCGGACGGCGAATCGCCGCCGTCGAGCCGATCCCGCCCCACGCCGAGACCGTCAAGGTCGCCACCGTCACCTACAGCCCGACGGTGATTCTCAACGGCGTCAAGTCGCTCTCCTACGCAGCCAACATGCAGGCGACGCGGCTGGCAAAAGCGCGCGGCGCCGATGAGGCGGTCCTGGTCCAGCCCGACGGGACCGTGCTGGAGCCACCCACCTCGGCGGTCTTCTGGGTCTCGCCACAGGGCTCGCTGCGCACGCCGGCGCTCGGCATCGGCGTGCTCGAGTCGATCACCCGCGACCGCCTGGTCAAGGCGCTCCAGGTCGAGGAGGGAGCCTGGCCGGTCGAGGACCTGCGCGCCGCCGAGGAGGCCTTCCTCGCCTCGACCACGCGCGAGATCCAGGCGGTGGCGGAGATCGACGGCCGCGAGCTGGCGGCGGCGCCGGGCCCGCGCACGCGCGAGGCACAGGAGGCCTTCGCCGCGACCCTCGGGCGCGAGCTCTGAAACGTCATGCCGATCGAGAGAAAGCAGAGGTGAGATGGACTTCCAGTTAAACGACGAGCAGAAGCTGATCTCCGAAGCGGCGCGCGAGTTCGCCGACCGCGAGATCATGCCGCGCGTCCGCGACAACGACCGCGCCGGCCGCTTCGACCGCGAGCTGGCGAGCAAGCTGGGCGAGGTCGGCTACCTCGGCGCCCCGGTGGCGGAACGCTACGGCGGCCGCGGCCTCGACTACATCGGCTACGGCTTGATCGTCGAGCAGGTCGGCCGCGCCGACTCCTCCGCCCGCACCGTGGTCTCCGTGCAGACCTCGCTGGTCGCCGGCTCGATCGAGCGCTGGGGCAGCGAGGAGCAGAAGCAGCAGTGGCTGCCGCGGCTCTGCTCGGGCGAGGCGCTCGGCTGCTTCGGCCTGACCGAGCCCGACACCGGCTCCGACGCCGCCAACCTCCGCACCCGCGCGACCAAGACCGACTCGGGCTGGTCGATCAGCGGCCAGAAGATGTGGATCTCGCTCGGCAACTTCTCCGAGGTGGCGCTGATCTTCGCCCAGACCGATCCCGCGAAGAAGCACCGCGGTCTCGCCTGTTTCCTGGTCCCGACCGCGAGTGAGGGCTTCACCACGCAGGAGATCCACGGCAAGCTCGGGCTGCGCTCCTCCGACACCGCCGAGCTCTCGCTCGACGGCGTCGAGGTCGGCGAGGACGCGATGCTGGGGGAGATCGGCGACGGCTTCAAGGTGGCGATGAGCGCCCTCGACAACGGTCGCTACAGCGTCGCCGCCGGCTGCGTCGGCATCTGCGACGGCTGCGTCGACGCCTCGGTCGCCTACGCCAAAGAGCGCGAACAGTTCGGCGTGCCGCTGGCCCGCTTCCAGCTGGTGCAGGAGATGATCGCCGACATGATCCTCAAGCGCGACGCGGCGCGGATGCTCGTCTACCGGGCCGGCGCGCTGAAGGACGAAGGCAAGCCGAACACGATGGAGACCTCGGTGGCGAAGCTGTACGCGACCGAGTCGGCGGTCGAATGCGCGAACCTGGCGATCCAGGTCCACGGCGGCGCCGGCTACGTCGACGACTACCCGGTCGAGCGCTACCTGCGCGACGCCCGCGTGACGACCCTCTACGAGGGCACCTCACAGATCCAGAAGCTGATCATCGGCCGCGCTGTCACCGGCGAGAACGCGATGACGCCGCTGACCCAGACTTGACCGATGGCCGAGCTGGTTGAGACCACGCTCGACGGCCAGGTCGCCCTGCTGCGGCTAAACCGGCCGCAGGCACGCAACGCCCTCTCGCCGGAGATGATGGAGCGGATCGCGGCCGAGCTGGAGCGGCTCGACCCCGACCCCGAGGTGCGCTGCGCGGTCATCGCCGGCTCGGAGAAGGCCTTCGCCGCCGGCGCCGACATCAAGGCGCTGAGCGAACGTAGCTTCGCCGAGGCGCTGCGCCACCCTGCTGCCGCCTTCTGGCGGCGCCTGGCGGCGATCAAGACGCCCCTCGTCGCGGCCGTCTCCGGCTACGCGCTTGGCGGCGGCTGCGAGCTGGCGCTGGCCTGCGACATGATCGTCGCCGCCGAGTCCGCCGTCTTCGGCCAGCCGGAGATCACGCTCGGCATCATCCCCGGCGGCGGCGGCACGCAGCGCCTGGCGCGGGTAATCGGCAAGCAGAGGGCTATGGAGTACGTGCTCACCGGCCGCCGCTTCGACGCCGAGACGGCGCGGGAGGTGGGCCTGGTCAACCGTGTGGCCCCGGACGAGCGCTGGCTGGAGGAGGCGATGGCGCTTGCCCGCGAGGTCGCAGAGCGCCCGCCGATCGCCGCCCGCCTCGCCAAGCAGGCGGTCCTCGCGGCGGAGGAGACCAGCCTCTCCGCCGGCCTCGAGAGCGAGCGCCGCCTCTACGAGCTGGCGATGGCTACGGAGGACCGGGTCGAGGGCATGCGGGCGTTCCTCGAGAAGCGCGAGCCCGAGTTCGAGGGACGGTGACCGTCGCCACTGTCGGCATCATCGGTGCCGGCACGATGGGGACCGGCATCGCCCTGATCTCCTGCCTGGGAGGCTTCTCGACGACGATCCACGATCCCGAGGAAGAGGCGCTGGTCCGCGCCCAGGTAAGGGTCGGCGAGATCCTCGCTGACGGCGTCGGCAGGTTCTGGAGAGGCGAAGAGGCCGAAGCCGCGAGTGAGCGCCTACAGGGAGCCGAGGAGCTCGCCGAGCTCGCCGACTGCGACCTGATCATCGAGGCGGCGCCCGAGGACCTGGGATTGAAGCAGCGGATCTTCTACGAGCTGGCGGCGCTCTGCGAATCCAGCGCGATCCTCGCAACCAACACCTCCTCGCTGCGCGTGACCGACGTCGCCGCCGGCATCCCCTATCCCGAGCGGGTCGTCGGTATGCACTTCTTCAACCCACCGTCGCGAATGAGGCTGGTCGAGGTAGTCGCCACCGCAGTTTCCGAAGAGGACGCCCTCGAGGACACGGCGGAGGCCGCCGAACGGATGGGCCGCACCCCGATCCGGGTCAAGGACAGCCCCGGCTTCCTCGCCAACCGCCTGGCGCGGCCTTTCTTTCTGGAGTCGCTACGGATGCTCGCCGACGACGTCGCCGAGCCCGCGGCGATCGACCGCATCTGCCGGGTCGGCGGCGACTTCCGCATGGGCCCCTTCGAACTGCTCGACCTGATCGGCCTCGACGTCAACCTCAGCGTTGCCCGCTCCTTCTACGAGCAGGGCGGGCAGCCGGAGCGCTGGCGGCCGAGCCCGATACAGGAGGAGATGGTCGCCAGCGGCCGGCTCGGGCGCAAGAGCGGCCAGGGGTTCTACCGCTACGACGAGTACGGCAAGCGCCAGAGCGACCCCGACCCGCGGCTCCACCTGCGGGCGCCGACCCTCGACGAGGAGGAACTGCGCCAGATCGATCCGGCCGGGCCGCAGGTCATGCAACGCCTCCTTGCCCAGATCGTCAACGAGGCGAATTTCGCCCTTGAAGAGGAGATCGGCTCGCCGATGGACGCCAACACCGCGATGCGGCTCGGCTTCAACTGGCCGCTCGGGCCGCTGGAGTTCAGCGGCCTGCTCGGCGTCCGCAACGCGATCGACCTGCTGGAGGAGCTGCAGCGACGGCTCGGCGAGGCTTACGCCCCCGCCCCGCGCCTCCTCACCGCCGGCGAAACGGGGTAGGCGCCCGGCTCAGCGACCGAGGCGGAAGATCGCCTCGTCGAGGTAGCACCAGCTCCAGTCCTCGCCGGGCTCGGCCGAGCGGATGATCGGGTGGCCGCTCTGACGGTGGTGCGCGGTGGCGTGTTTGCCCTCCGAGTTGTCGCAGCAGCCGATGTGGCCGCAGCTCTGACACATCCTCAGGTGGACCCAGCGCATCCCCAGCTGGAGGCACTCCTCGCAACCCGCGACCTCGTCCGGAAGCTCGAGGTACTGGATCGAATCGAGGTGGGTGCAGGTTGCCGCCATGAAACGACCTTAGACCACCACCATCTGCAATCGTGCTCCCCGATGAGCGGCACGGAGGCAGGCGGGGAGCCGATCACCAAGCAGGGGATCGCCGCCCTGCGCGAGGAGATCGAGCAGCTCGAAGGGCCAGGGCGGAGCGAGATGGCGGCGCGGATAAAAGCCGCCCGCGAGCTGGGCGACCTCAAGGAGAATGCCGAGTACCACATCGCCAAGGAGGACCAGGCGCACCTCGAGACGCGGATCAAGCGCCTGCGCGAGCGCCTGCGGACCGCCGTCGTGGTCGAGGTCGGCGACGTCGCCGACAGCTTCGGCTTCGGCCGCACCGCCGAGGTCCTCGATGAGTCGAAAGGGGCGGTCCAAACCTGGACCCTGGTCGGCTCCACCGAGGCGAACCTGGCCGAGGGACGGCTCTCGGCCGAGTCGCCGATCGGGCGCGCCCTGCTCGACGCCAAGCTGGGCGAGCCGGTCGCGGTCGAGACGCCCAAGGGCGCCCGCACCTTCGTCGTCCAGAAGCTGCTCGGTTAGGAACCCGGGGTGGGCGCGATCTCGGTCGGCTCGCCGCCACGCTGCCAGTGCGCCTCCGGCGAGGGCGGGGTATCGCGCAGGTACCACTCGGCGTCGAGGGCGCCCATGCAACCGGTGCCGGCGGCGGTGACGGCCTGGCGGTAGGTGCGGTCGACGACGTCGCCGACGGCGAAGACGCCCGCCAGGTTGGTCCTGGTCGAGCCCGGCTGGGCGCGGATGTAGCCGTCCTCGTCGGTGTCGATCTGGCCGGCGACGATCTCCGATTTGGGGATGTGGCCGATCGCGACGAAGGCGCCTTCGGTGGCGAAGTCCTCGGTCTCGCCCGTCTCGGCGTTGCGCAGCCGTACGTGGTCGAGGTTGCCGCCGCCGTCGCCGCCGACGAACTCCTCGGCGACAAAGGGCGTCTTGAGCTCGATGTTGGGCTGTTGGGCGGCGCGCTCCTGCATGATCTTCGAGGCGCGGAACTCGTCGCGGCGGTTGACGAGCGTCAGCTCGCTGGCGAACTTGGAGACGAAGATCGCGTCCTCCATCGCCGAGTCGCCGCCGCCGATCACGATCACTTTTTTGCCTTTGAAGAAGGCGCCGTCGCAGACGCCGCAGGTGGAGACGCCGCAGCCGCTCAGCTCGAGCTCGCCGGGGATGCCGAGGCGGCGCGGCTCGGCGCCCATCGCCAAGATCACCGTGCGGGCGCGGTGCTCCTCATCGCCAAGGAAGACCCGCTGCACCCCGCCGTCGCTGAGCTCGACTCGGTCGACGTCGTCGGTGACGAAGCGGGTCCCGAAGCGCTCGGCCTGGGCGCGGAACTGGTTCATCATCTCCGGCCCCATGATCCCCTCGGGGTAGCCGGGGTAGTTCTCGACGTCGGTCGTGTTCTGGAGCTGGCCGCCCCACTGGAAGCCCTCGAAGACGAGCGGCTCGAGGTTGGCTCGCGCCGTGTAGAGGGCGGCGGTGTAGCCGGCGGGGCCGCCGCCGACGATGATCACGTTCTCGACTGGTTTCTTGTCTGCCATGCCTGGCTCCGGAAGTCTAATACTTTACTTTGTATAGTAACGCCTGGTTCAACCGTGTGCAGGCACGGGACACGGCCGGCAGGTCAGTTGGCGGCCGGCTCCAGAACCGCCCCGCCGCGCTCGTCGCGGTCGATTGGCCGGCCCTCCGTTTCCCAGCGCGTAACCCGTTTGCGGAGCTGGAAGAAGGCGACGATTCCAGGCGGGATCGGCAACCAGAAGGCGACCAGGCGATAGACAAGGATCGCCGGGAAGACCGTCCCCTCGGGCACGCCGAAGAGGACGAAAGCGCCGATCATGCCGGCGTCGACCGCCCCCACGCCGGCCGGGGCCAGGGGGAAGAGGTTGGCGACCATGCCGAGGAAGAAGCCCTGGACGACGACGGCGAGCGGCACTTCGATGCCGAAGGCCTGGAAGGAGGCCCAGAGGATGCCGATGTTGGCCGCCCAGAAGCCGATCGCGCCGATCACCGCCAAGCCGCCACGCGACGGGCTGGCGAAAAGGCCCAGGGTGAAGCGCAGCCCCTCCCCCACCGTCGCCGGCACCTTGGCGATCGTCGCGGCAATCGCCTGGGCGCGCTCGTTGTGGGCGTGTCGGGCAACCCGCCTGCTGAGGTCGGGGGGGATCAGCGCGACCAGCGCCCCGCAGATCATCAACAGGCCTGACACGGCGGCTGGGACCACGGTCAGCTCGACCGAGTGCTTGCCATTCATCACGCCGGTGCGCAGCAGGATCCCGAAGACGATCAGCGCCAGCGGGTAGAAGACGTAGTGCAGGGCGAGGAAGGCGACCATCCGCCGGCCGACCTCGCGGCGCTGCATGCCGGCCTTGCGCAGCGCCCAGTAGGTGAGGGCGATGCCGCCGGCGCCGCCGGCGGAGAAGACCAGCGTCGCCGCGACCCCGGCCATGTTGATCTCGTAGGTCTCGGCCCAGGAGAGCCGCAGCGCGTCGCCGCCGACGACCGCCTTGAAGAGGGCGATGTAGGCGGCGATCGCGACGACGTTGAAGGCGATCGCGATCCCCACCCAGAGGGGGTCGGCGTCGTCGAGCTTGCCCAGCGCGTCGCCGAGCCCGACCAGCCGCGGGAAGAGGAAGTAGATCCCGACCAGCACGATCAGCACGACGAGCACCGTCTGGACGACCCGCCGCGGCGTGAAGAGCGGCAACTCGAAGGCGTTGTTGCCGGTCGCCGGCTCCTCGGGAGACACGGTCACCGGATCCTCTGGAGACACCCTTCAGACGCTACCCGTTGGCGAGGCGCTCCAAGCGGCGCAGGGCGCCGTTGACACCCTCCACAAGCGGCTCCGCGAGGGGCTCGCCGCGCCGCACAGCGGCAACCAGGGCGGCTCCCGCGGCGAGGTCGGTCACATAATGCTCGCCGAGGTAGACGAGGGCGAAGCCGAGGGTCAGCGCGTAGCCCCAACCGACGGCGCCCGGAATGCGGCCGGTTTCCGAGAGCGAGATCGCGCCCATCAGCGAGGTGGCGAAGTGCAGCGACGGCATCGCCGCCCACGGGTTTCCGCCGAGCGCGGAGTACATCCCGGGCCAAGCCGATTTCCACGTTTCCTCGCCGACCTCGACCATGATCCGCCGCACCTGCTCATCCCCCGTGTAGTCCTGCTCCGAGGCCCACCAGGGCGGCGCGGTGGGGGCCGCGAAGTAGACGGCACAACCGATGTCGAACACCGCGGCGAGGCGGCGGGCGGCGGGCGGAAAGCGGTCCGGGTGGCGGATCAGGATGAACGATAGGGCGACGTAAGGCTCGATGAACCAGAGCCAGTGCGCCCAAGTGAGGAAGCGGTTCAGCGCCCTCACCCGCGAGAGGCGCGCGAGGCCACGCTGAAGGCGCACATTGGGTAGCCGGCCGAGGCCGATCGCCCGGTCGGCGACGATTGGGTAGCGGATGCGAAGGCGGGCGCGGAGCCGCTCGGGGTCGTCGAACGGCAGCTCGTGGACCATCGTGAAGGCCCACATCTGCAGCGCGTACATCGCCACATCGCGCTTGCGCGTGCGAGGCTGGAGCACCGCCAGCCCGAGCGGACCCCCGGCGCAGGCAGCGACGGTCACCGCGGTCGGGAGGCGCGCCCGGCGGCGCAGCAGCGGCGCGGCGACCGCGGCGCCGATCGTGGCGGCGGCCCCGGCGCGGACCGCTCGGCGCAGCGCCGGGGATGGCCGGGATCGGCTCGCCATGGAGGCGGCGAGTATAGGAGCAGCCCGCGGACCGGCGGGCGTCGGCGCGGGGCGCGGGGCGCCGCCTTGCGTGATTAGAATGGCCGCGCCTTGGCGCCCCATTCTCCTGGCACCGACCAGATAGACACGCTGCTTTGGATCGGCTTCGCCGCTTCGGCGATCGTCATCGTCGCGGTGCTCGGCGCCCTGCTCTATGCCGTGCGCCGCTACCGCGGCGAGCGCGGCGCCGAGCCGCGCCAGCTCACCGGCGGGCGCCGCCTCCAGTTCCGCGTCGCGGCGACGCTGACCGCCTTCGCCGCCGCGATCTTCGTCGTCAGCATCGTCTTTACCGAGAAGGCCCGCGAGGCGCCGGTGACCGGCCCCGACGGCCTCGAGGCGGCAAGCGAGGAACCGCTGCGGATAGAGACCACCGGCCAGCAGTGGCTGTGGCGCTACGACTACCCCAACGAAGCCTTCTCCTACTACAAGCTGGTCGTGCCGGTCGACACCGAGGTCGAGCTGGAACTCGCCTCGACCGACGTCGTCCACACCTGGGACGTGCCCGACCTCGCCGGTAAGGCCGACGCGGTCCCGGGCAAGACCAACCATGTCTTCTTCCGCGCCGACGAGGAGGGCGACTACCTCGGCCAATCGGCGACGCTCTCCGGCCAGGCTTACGCGGCGATGCGGACCGAGGTCGAGGTGGTTTCCCCCGAGGAGTACGAAGCCTTCGTCGAACAGCGCAAGAGCGACATCCAGGCGGCGCAGGACCGGGTCGTCGAGCTGATCGAAAACGGGGAAACGCCGTGAGCGCCGGCCGTGCCGAGCTGGTGGTCGACGGCTTCCCGCCGCGGCGTCCGCGCTGGGCGCAGATCGCGACCAGCCCCGACCACAAGGACGTCGGCCGGGTGCTGATCGCCGCCTCGCTCGGCTTCCTCTTCATGGCGCTGGTCGAGCTGCTGCTGATGCGACTGCAGCTGGCGATCCCCGAGAACACCTTCCTCGACCCGGTCACCTTCAACCGCGTGCTCTCGCTCTACGGCGCGACGGCGATCTTCCTCTTCGCGATCCCGCTGGCGCTGGGGTTCTTCTACTACGTCGCGCCATTGCAGATCGGCGCCCGCGGCACCGCCCTGCCGCGCCTCGGCCAGCTCGGCCTCTGGTTCTACGTCGCCGGGGCGACGGTCCTCTACGCCGGCTTCCTCTTTACCCCCAGCGAGGCCGGCGTCAACCCGCTGCCGCCACTCTCCGAGCTCGCCTTCCTGCCCAACAACGGCGTCGACGCCTGGGCCGCTGCCTGCGGCTTGGCTACGCTCGGTTTTGTCCTGCTGGCGATCAACCTGCTGGCAACGCTGCGCAAGCTGCGCGCGCCGGGGATGGCCTGGCGCCGCCTGCCCGTCTTCTCCTGGGCGGCGGCGATCGCCTCCTGGCTTCTGATCGTCACCGGCGCGGTGATGCTGGCGGCGATCACGATGCTGCTGATCGACCGCAACTTCGACGGCATCTTCTTCGCCGACGGCGCCGGCGGCGCGCCGCTGCTCTGGCAGCACCTGAGCTGGATCTTCTACAGCGGCACCTACATGCTGATCCTCGTCTTCGCCCTCGCCGCGATCGCCGAAATCGTCCCCGCGGCGGCGCGCAAGCCGCTCTTCAACCGCGACGCCGTAATCGGCTCGCTGGTGGCGATCGCGGTGCTCGGCACGCTCGCCTGGATGCAGAACATGCTGACCGCGCCGATCGGCCTCGGTTGGATGTACTTCGCGATGCTGATGTCGCTGGCGCTGATCGTCCCCTTCGGCCTCGTCTTCTTCAACCTGGTCGCGACGATGATCGGCGGCACGTTGCGGCTGCGGGCGCCGCTGCTCTTCTCCATCGGCGCCCTGGCCTCGATCGTGATCGGGCTGGGAGCGGAGATCTCGCACTCGATGGTCGCTGCCGCCTGGCAGCTGAAGAACACCACCGATGCCACCGCCGCGACCCATTTCGCCCTCGTCGGCGGCGCCGTCTTCGGCGGCTTCGCCGCCCTGCACTGGTGGTTCCCGAAGCTGACCGGGCGGACGATGGGCGAGACCCTGGCGCGCTTCTCCTTCTGGACGATGGTCGCGGGGATGCTGATTGCCTTCGTGCCGCTCTTCCTCGCCGGCGGGATCGAGGGCCAGGTGATCGACGCCTACAAGTTCTTCGCCGGCGAAGGCCTCGACGCCTACAACTTGATCGCCACCATCGGCGCCTTCGTGCTCGCCGCCGGGATCTTGATGTCGGTGGCCAACGCGATCCTCAGCCGCGAGGGCGGCGTCGTCGCCGGCCACGACCCCTGGGGCGGCGACTCTCTCGATTGGTTCGCGCTCTCGCCCCCCGAGCCGCACAACTTCGACGTGCTGCCCGATGTGCGCAGTGCCCGGCCGCTGCACGACATCCGCGAGGCGATCGGCCACCGCGCCGCGCGCGCCGAGTCCGCGCCGGTGGAGCGCGAGTCCCAGCCGGTAGCCTGACCCCGTGAGCGTGGACCCGGTGTCATGAGCGGCGCCCAGACGGCTGCCATCCCACAGCGCTCGCCGGCGCTCGCCGTCCTGCGCGACTACCTGACGCTGACCAAGCCGAAGGTGCAGTCGCTGCTCCTGCTGACGACGGTGACGACGATGTACGTGGCCGGCGACCCCTCGCTCGGGCTCGTCTTCCTGACCTGCCTCGGCGGCGCCCTCTCGGCCGGCGGCGCCGGCGCGATCAACCACGCCGTCGACCGCGACATCGACCGCACGATGGCGCGCACCGCCAGCCGACCGGTGGCGAGCGGCCGCGTCTCACCCGCCGCCGCGATCGGCTTCGGCGCCAGCCTCGGCCTCGCCTCCTTCCTGCTGCTGGCGCTGACCGTCAACCCGCTGGCGGCGACGCTCTCACTGGCCGGCCTCTGCGGCTACGTCTTCGTCTACACCCTCTGGCTGAAGCGCTCGACGCCCCAGAACATCGTCATCGGCGGCGCCGCCGGAGCGGTGCCGCCCCTGGTCGCCTGGGCCGCCGTAACCGGCGGCCTCGACGGCACCGCCTTCTACCTCTTCGCGATCGTCTTCTTCTGGACCCCGCCTCACTTCTGGGCACTCTCGCTGCTGATGAAGGACGAGTACGCGCGCGCCGGCGTGCCGATGCTGCCGGTGGTGCGTGGCGAGGCCGAGACCCGTCGCCAGATCCTCCTCTACACCGTCCTCCTCTACGCGGTGACCCAGCTCCCCTTCTGCGCCGGCGGCTTCGGCGTCGAGTACCTGGTCGCCTCGATGGCGCTCGGCGCCGGCTTCATCTACTGCGCCGTGCGGCTGCTGCGCAGCGCCGATCGCCGCTGGGCGCTGCGCACCTACCTCTACTCGCTCGCCTACCTGGCGCTGCTCTTCCTGGCGATGCCGCTCGACCGGCTCGTCCACTAGATTTCCGCCCGATGGACCGCGAGACGGCTAGACGCGACATGGCCGCCGGCCTGCTTGCCGGGGGCGTGGCCGCGGCGGTCTTCGCCCTCTGCTTCCTCGCCGCGATGCTTTACATAGCGTCATGAGCGACCACAGGGATATCCCCGAGCCCGGCGAGCTGATCTACGCGCCCCGCCCCTCCTGGGCACCCGCTTTCTTCGCACTCGCCGCCGCCCTCGCCGTCTGCGGCATCTTCGCCGAGGGCTTCATGGTGCGCGGCTGGATCTACTCGATCATCGGCATCGTCGTCATGCTCGCCGCTCTACGCACGATGGTCCGCGGCGCGGTTGGCGACTACTTCCGCCGACCCCGTAGGCAGAAGGCCCGCGGCGCGGTCCTGCCGGTCGAAACGCTCAGCCCACCCAAGGGCTGACCTCCCCGCTTCTCTCACCGCGAGGCGGCCTCGGCGCCGGCGAGGCGACGCTCGTCACCCGGCGATGGACGCAGGATCAGCACCTCGGCGGGCGCCTTCTCCAGCAACCAGACGAGATCTTCGCCTGAGAGGCCGCTGCCGCCGGTGGCGGTCGCCGGCACGACGACGCGATCGAACTGCTCCCGCGCCAGCAGGCGCCGCAGGGCATGCCGGTAGGAGCGGCCGCGCTCGATCCTGGCGTCGACGGCGACGTCCTGGGCGGCGGCGCGCTGCTCGATCGCCTCCAGCATCGGCATCGCCTTCGCCGCCTCGTTGGGGATCGCACAGTCGAGTGGCAGCCGGCTCGGCACCGCGGCCAGGTAGGCCGGCATCAGCGTCGCGTCCTCGGCGCGGGCGAGGCGCAGGGCAGCGTCGAGCGCGCGCCGCGAGATCTCGGTACCGGTAAAGGGGAGGAGGATCTGGTGGACGGCCTCCGGCCGCTCCGAGGGCCGGCCCAACCGGCGGCGGCGGGCCAGCAGGTAACCGCCGAGCAGCCCGAGCAGCAGCGCGACGCCGATCAGCGCGTGCTCAGCGGTCATCGCCGGCCTCCTCCTCCAACCCGCGGTGGGCGACGATCCGCACGTCGACGCCGGTCGGTGCTGCGCGCATCAGCCGCTGCGGGAGCGGCTCGCGCAGGCGCCGCAGCCCCCGTACCGGCAGCGACTCGCCGACCATCACGTAGGTGCTGCCGCGCTCGCGGATCACCCGGGCGGCGGCGGCGACCAGGTCGTCGTGCTCCTCGATCAAGAGCGTCGCGCCGAGCACCGAGGCGAGCTGACGCAGGGCGGTCACCTGGCGCTCGACCTCGCCCTCGATCGGCTGGCCGGGCTTCTTCACCCAGAGCAGGTCGAGGTCGGTGCCGAGCCGCTGGGCCGAGCGCCAGGCGCGGCGGACGAGGCGCTGTGAGCTGGGCTGCGGGCGGACCAGCGCCAGCAAGCGCTCGCCGACCGCCTTCGGCACCGCCGCGGCGAGTCGCCCTTCGCGCGTGCCGAGCGGCTCGGTCTCGCTGTTTACGAGGCGCTTGGACTCGACGTCCTCAGCGACCTGGCGCAGGCTCACCTCGCGCAGCGCCGCCAGGTTCTTGATCTTGAAGAAGTTGTCGAGCGCCGCCTGGATGCCCTCCCCGGGATAAACCTTGCCGGCGCGCAAGCGGGCGACCAGAGCCTCCGGCGTGAGGTCGATGAGGACGACTTCGTCGGCGCGGCCGAGCACCCAGTCGGGCACGGTCTCGCGCACCCGCACGCCGGTCAGCTCGGTCACCTGGTCGTTGAGCGACTCGAGATGCTGGACGTTGACGGTCGAGAAGACGTCGATGCCGACGGCCAGCACGTCGTCGATGTCCTCGTAGCGCTTGCGGTGCTCGAGGCCGGGGGGATTGGTGTGGGCGAGCTCGTCGATCAGCGCCAGCTCGGGTGCCCGCGCGAGCACCGCCGGCAGATCCATCTCCTCGACCTCGACGTGGCGATAGGCGACGCGGCGGCGGGGGACCACCTCGAGGCCGCGGGCCTGGGCACTGGTCTCCTCGCGCCTGTGCGGCTCCAGGTAGCCGATCGCGACGTCGCGGCCTGCGTCGGCTTCGGCATGGCCCTCCTGCAGCATCCGGAAGGTCTTCCCCACCCCGGCCGCCATGCCGAGGAAAATCTTGTAGCGGCCGCGCTGCATCGGGCGCCCCGCGAGGCTCTCAGGCCCCCAACAGGTTGTGGACGACGAGGTCGATCAGCTTGATGCCGACGAAGGGGGCGACGATCCCGCCCAGGCCGTAAATCAGCATGTTGCGACGCAGCAGCGCCGTCGCTCCGATCGGCCGGTAGCGGACACCGCGCAGCGAGAGCGGAATCAGCAGCGGGATGATCAGCGCGTTGAAGATCACCGCCGAGAGGATCGCCGATTCGGGCGTCCCCAGCGACATCACGTTGAGCGCGTCGAGCGGGCCCTTTTCGCCGGCCAGCGCGTAGGTCGCCGCGAACATCGCCGGCAGGATCGCGAAGTACTTGGCGATGTCGTTGGCGATCGAGAAGGTCGTCAGCGCCCCACGGGTGATCAACAGCTGCTTGCCGACCTCGACGATCTCGATCAGCTTCGTCGGATTGGAATCGAGGTCGACCATGTTGCCGGCCTCCCGGGCAGCCTGGGTGCCGGTGTTCATCGCCACGCCGACGTCTGCCTGCGCCAGGGCCGGGGCGTCGTTAGTGCCGTCGCCGGTCATCGCGATCAGCCGCCCGTCGGCCTGCTGCTCCCTGATCAGCTCCAGCTTGCGCTCCGGCGTCGCCTCGGCGAGGAAGTCGTCGACGCCGGCCTCTTCGGCGATCTTGGCGGCGGTCAGTTTGTTGTCGCCGGTAACCATGATCGTGCGGATGCCCATCGCCCGCAGCCGGTCGAAGCGCGCCCCGATCCCCTCCTTGATCACGTCCTTGAGGTAGATCACACCGAGCACCCGCTCGTTGCGGGCCACGGCCAGCGGCGTGCCGCCCTCGCTGCCGATCCGGTCGAGTTCGCCGCGCAGCTCGGCCGGCGCGCGACCGCCGCCCGCCGCCACCCAGGCTTCGATCGAGTCGCCGGCACCCTTGCGCAGGCGGGTGCCGTTGAAGTCGACGCCGCTCATCCGCGTTTCGGCGCTGAACGGGACGAAGGTCGGTTGGTGGCCGTCGAAGTCGTGCTCGCGGACGCCGTAGTCCTTGGCGAGGACCACGATCGAGCGCCCCTCGGGAGTCTCGTCGGCCAGCGAGGACATCTGCGCCGCCTCAGCCAGCTCCTCGACGGAGACGCCGGGCATCGGCATGAACTCGACCGCCCCGCGGTTGCCGAGGGTGATCGTGCCGGTCTTGTCGAGCAACAGCACGTCGCAATCGCCCGAGGCCTCGACCGCGCGACCCGAGAGGGCCAGCACGTTGCGGCGTACGAGGCGGTCCATGCCGGCGATGCCGATTGCCGAGAGCAGCGCCCCGATAGTCGTCGGGATCAGCGCGACGAGCAGCGCGATCAGCGTCGTCTCGGAGAGCTCGGTGCCGGCGAACAGGCCGAACGGCCGCAGCGAGACGATGACGACGACGAAGACGAGGGTCAGCGCGGCCAGCAGGATGCCGAGGGCGATCTCGTTCGGCGTCTTGCGGCGCTCGGCGCCCTCCACCAGGGCGATCATCCGGTCGAGGAACGACTTGCCGGGCTCTTGGGTTATCTCGACGACGATCCGGTCGGAGAGCACCTTGGTGCCGCCAGTGACGGCGCTGCGGTCGCCGCCGGCCTCGCGGATAACCGGCGCCGACTCGCCGGTGATCGCCGACTCGTCGACCGAGGCGATGCCCTCGATCACGGTGCCGTCGCCGGGGATCGTCTCCCCCGCCTCGACGACGACGACGTCGCCGCGGACCAGCTCGGCGGCGTTCTTCTCACCGCCGTCGCGCAGCCGGGCCGTGGTTTCGGTGCGCATTGCCCGCAGGCTCGCCGCCTGGGCGCGCCCGCGACCCTCGGCGAGCGCCTCGGCGAGGTTGGCGAAGACGACCGTCAGCCACAGCCATGCCGCCACCGTGAAGGTGAACCAGGCGGGCTCCTGGCCGCCGCCCAGCGGGCTGCCGCCGAAGACCTGGATCAGCCAGGCGACGGTCGTGATCGCGGCGCCGATCTCGACCACGAGCATCACCGGGTTGCGCGCCTGGACGCGCGGGTCGAGCTTGGCGACGGACTCGAGCAGCGCCGGCCGCAGGATCTCGTGGTCGAACAGGGAGCGGGGCTTGCTCTCGGAGCTCATTCGATCGGTGCCTCTTCGTCGAGTGCGAGGTTGAGCGTCAGGACGTTGACGCCGGGCTCGCCGAAGAGGCCGAGGGCGCGGCCGCTGGTGTGGGCCGAGATCAGGTCTTCGACCGTACCCAGCGAGAGGTGCCGCACAGCAGCGATGCGGTGCACCTGGATCTGGGCATTCGCCTCGGATATTTCGGGATCGACCCCCGAGCCGGACATGGTCACCGCGTCGACCGGCACGTCCTCTCTGGTCAGCGAGCCGTAGTAGGGCTTCTCGAGCTTCACGTAGGCGGCCAGGTTCTCGCGCACCGCTTCGCGCGCTTCCACGCTGTTTGGCCCGGAGTTGCTGAAGTAGGTGGCATCGGGGGCGTATTCGGTCTGCGAGGGTCGTGAGTGGAAGTAGGCCCGGCTCTTGAATTCCTGTCCGATCAGGCTCGAGCCGACCAGCCGCCCGTTCGCGGTCACCTTGGACCCGCTCGCCTTGCCCCGGAAGGCGAGCTGGGCGATGCCGGTCATCGCCAGCGGGTAGGCGAGACCGAAGACCACGGTGAAGACGATCACGGCGAGGAATGCCGGCAGGGCGTGGCGGCGCATCAGAACAACCTCCCGGTCAGGCTCTGCACGATCGGGCCGAGCAGCAGCGCTGGGAAGAAGGTGAGGGCGCCGACCAGGACGATGACGCCGACAAGGAGCACGACGAAGGTGGGCGTGTCGGTCCGCAGCGTGCCGGGGCCGGCCGGCGAGATCGTCTTGCCGGCAAGCGAGCCGGCGACGGCAAGGACGAGGACGATCGGCAGGAAGCGGGCGAGGGTCATCGTCGCGCCGCCGAGCAGGTCGGCGAAGGAGATCCCGTAGGCGCCGACGTTGCCGGGCGCGTGTGGTTGGACGAAGCCGGTGTATCCGGCGAAGGCGGAGCCGTTGTTGTTGGCCTGCGAGAGGTAGGCGTAGAGGGTCTCCGAGAAGCCCTGCGGCCCTGCCTGGTAGATCGAGCGGGTTCCGGCGCGCGTTGCGATCGCCAGCCCGGCGGTGGCCAACACCGCCAGCGGCGTGACGAGGATGCCCAGCGAGACCAGCTTGATCTCCCGCGCCTGGATCTTCTTGCCGAGGTACTCCGGGGTGCGGCCGACCATCAACCCGCCGACGAAGACCGCCAGGAGGACGTAGAGCAGCATCGTGTATAGGCCGGTCCCCACCCCGCCGAAGACGACCTCGCCGGTCCCCAGACCCGCCATCGGGACCATGCCGCCGAGGCCGGTGTAGGAATCGAGGGCGGAGTTGACCGAGCCGTTGGAGGTGACGGTGGTGGTGGTCGCCCAGAGGGCCGAGGAGGCGATCCCGTTGCGCTGCTCCTTTCCTTCCAGGTTGCCGCCGGTCGAGCCGTCGATCGCCTCGGTCGGGGTTCCCGCGGCGTGCTCGGCCGGCGTGCCGTGTTGCTCGGCGGGGACGACGACCACGATCAAGGCCAGGTAGATCGCCAGCATTGCAGCGAAGATCGCCCAACCCTCGCGCTGGCGGCCGACCAGCTTGCCGTACGTATAGGTGAGGGCTGCCGGAATCAGGACGATCGCGAGCAGCTCGACGAAGTTGCTGAAGGCGGTCCCGTTCTCGAACGGCATCGCCGAGTTGACGTTGAAGAAGCCGCCGCCGTTGCTGCCGAGCTGCTTGATCGCGATCTGCGAAGCCGCGGGCCCGAGGGCGAGGGTCTGTTCGGCGCCCTCGAGCGTCTTCGCGACCGCCGCGCCGTCGAGCGTCTGCACGACCCCCTGGGAGACGAGAACGAGCCCGACGACGATCGACAGCGGCAGCAGGACGTAGTAGAGGCTGCGGGTCAGGTCCTGCCAGAAGTTGCCCAGGCCGGTGCCGGTGCGGGCGACGATGCCGCGGATCAGCGCCAACAGCGCGCAGACGCCGACCGCCGGGGTGACGAAGTTCTGCACCGTCAGCCCTGCCATCTGCGAGAAGTAGCTGAGCGTCGTTTCGCCGCCGTAGTACTGCCAGTTGGTGTTGGAGACGAAGGAGGAGGCGGTGTTGAAGCTGACGTCCCAGGGCCCTGAGTCGAAGCCTTCAGGGTTGAAGGGGTGAATCCCCTGGGTGCGCAAGATCAGGTAGAGGAGGACCCAGGAGAAGAGCGAGAAGAGCATCATGCACTTGGCGTAGTCCTTCCAGCCCTGTTGTGCGGATGGATCGACGCGCAGCAGGCGGTAGGTGAGCCGCTCGAGCGGCCCGACGAGCGGGCTGAGGAAGACCCGCCGGCCACCGTAGACCCGTGCCATGTAGGCCCCGAGTGGCGGCGTCAGGGCGACCACGACAGCGACGAAGACGGCGATCTGCAGCCAGCCCTGGGCCATCAGAGCCTCTCTCCACGCAGCAGGGCGTAGAGCAGGTAGACGAAGACCAGGGCGGAGACAACCAGGCCGAAGGCGTCGGCGCCGCTCAGCCCGGCGAGTGCGGCGGCGCTGGTGCTCATATCCGGTCGATCAGGTCGATCGCCCAGTAGACGAGGCCGAAGAGGCAGACCGAGAGGGAGATCGCGACGGCGTCGGCGAGCGGGCCACCCCCTCCCGGGAAGATGTCAGCGAACGAGAGCACGACGCCATCGTCCGCCGCATCGCGTCAAGGGTGTGTAAACGAATCCACCGCCCCCATGGAGATTTCGTAAAGAAGGTGAGCTGCGGCGGTAGCGTCAAGCCGATGGGTCGGTCGCAGCCACGATTCCACCTCGGCGGGGACCCGCCGGCGGCGTGGCTCGGCCTCGTCGCGGTCCTCGTCGCGGTTGCCGTCGGGACGGCCCTCGTCTACGCCCTGAAGTCGGTGGCGCCGGTCGTCTCGCTCGGCGTCGTCTACCTGCCGGCGATCCTGTTGGTCTCGACCATCTGGGGCTTCCGCATGGGGCTGCTCGCCTCGGTGCTGAGCGCGGTCGCCTTCAACTTCTTCCACCTTCCGCCACTGCACCGCCTGACGATCGCCGAGGAAGGCAACTGGGTGGCGCTGGCTGCCTTTGCACTCGCTGCCGCGATCAGCAGCGGCGTCGCCGAGCTGGCGCGCGCCCGCGCGCTCGACGCCGAACACCGGCGCGCTGAGGCGGACCGGGCCAAGCGCGAGCTGGAAGAGCTGGCGCGCGAGCGCGACCGAATGCAGGCCGAGGCGATCGAAGCCGAGGCGCTGCGGCGCAGCGACGAGCTGAAGACGGCGCTGCTGCGCTCGGTCTCGCACGACCTGCGGACGCCGCTCACCTCGGTGATCGCTGCCGGCACCGCGCTCGGCTCGCCCAGCCTGACCGACTCCGAGCGGGCGGAGCTGAGCGAGGCGGTGGTGGACGAGGGCAACCGGCTCTCTCGCCTGGTCGAGAACCTGCTCGACCTCTCGCGATTGGAAACGGGCAAGGCCGAGCCGAGACGCGAGCAGATCGACGTGGCCGAGGTGCTGGAGGCCGCCCGCGAGTCGCTCGGCCTCGACGCCTCGCTGGTGCGGATCGCCACCGAGCCGAGGCTGCCACCCCTCTACGCCGATGCCGCGCAGCTCGAGCGCGTCTTCGCGAACCTGCTCGACAACGGGGTGCGACACGGCGGCGGGCACCCGGTCCAGGCCCAATGCCGCCCGGTGGGCGAGCGGCTCGTCGTCCGCGTCGTCGACCAGGGCCCCGGAATACCCGCGAGCGAGGTGGCACGGATCTTCGAACCCTTCCACCACGCCGAGCGAGGAAGCGGGCACAGCGGCGCCGGCCTGGGGCTGGCGATCGCCAGAGGATTCGTCGAGGCGAACGGGGGCACGATCGAGGTCGAGTCGCTGCCCCACCAGGGCACGACCTTCATCGTCAGCTTCCCCCGCGCGGAGACACCGCGATGACGCAGGCAACCCGCGTCCTCATCTGCGACGACGAGCCGCAGATCCTGCGGGCTCTGCGAGTGATCCTGCGCGACGCCGGCTACGAGGCGGTGCCGGCAAGCAGCGGCGAGGAGGCGCTCGACAAGGCCGCCGTGAGACCGCCGCAGGCGGCGATCGTCGACCTGATGCTGCCCGACGTCGACGGGATCGAGGTGACGCGACGCCTGCGCGAGTGGAGTGAGATGCCGATCATCGTCCTCTCGGCGGTCGGTGAGGAGGGGGCCAAGGTGCGGGCGCTGGCGGCGGGCGCCGATGACTACGTCACCAAGCCCTTTGGCCCTTCCGAGCTGGTGGCCCGACTCGAGGCCGTGCTGCGCCGCGCGCCCCAGGACGAGGAGCCGGTGGTGGAGCTGGGCGGCCTGCGCGTCGACCTCGCTGCAATGGCGGTGACGCGCGACGGCGAGGAGATCCACCTGACGCCGACTGAGTTCAGGCTGCTGCGCGTCCTGGTCCGCAACCGCGGCCGGCTGATGACCCACCGGACGCTACTGCGCGAGGTCTGGGGCCCCGCCTGGGCGGAGGACACGCCGACCCTGCGGACCCATATCGCCAACCTGCGCCGCAAGATCGAGCCGCCGACGGGGGAGCGGCTGATCCGCACCGACCCCGGCGTCGGCTACCGAGTCGCGGTCTAGGCGTTCGGCTCAGGCATCGGGGGTCATCCCCGACGTGGCGCCCTCGCTGGTCCAGACGCGGACGATGTCGCGGATAGAGAGGATGCCGGTGACATCGCCGGCCTCGAAGACGACGAGATGACGGATGCCGCGCTTGGACATCTCGGCGGCCGCCCGCTCGAGGCTCCAGTCGGGCTGGGCGGCGACGACGCCCTCGCTCATGTGGTCGCGCACGCACTCGACGTCGGGGTCCTCGCCACTGCCAAGCGAGGTGAGGATGTCGCGCTCGGTGACGATGCACGGCCCGGGCTGCTCGTCGTCGGCGACCAGCGCCGCGCCGGTCCCCTTCTCGGTCATCATCCGCGCCGCCTCGCGCAGCGTGTGCGAGGGACCGACGCTGAGAACAACCTCCGACATCCCGTCCCTTACCTGCATCGGCTCAAGCCTAGCCGACATATAGACTCTTGCCCGCTTCGCCCCATGCCGATCCTGCGCCGACTCAACCCACTCCGCCTGCTGCCGATTCTCGCCGCCATGGCGGTTGTCGCCCTGGCCGCGTCGGGCTGCGGCACCAGCACCGCCGACGTGCAGCGGGGCCGGGTCCTCTTCGTCCAGAAATGCGGCGTTTGCCACGAGATGGCCGAGGCCGGGACCTCGGCGCAGATCGGGCCGAACCTCGACGATGCCTTCGCCTCCGCCCGCGAAGCGGGCGAGACCGGCGACACCGTCGAAGGCATCGTCAAAGCCCAGGTCGAGTTCCCGCGCCCCAGCAACGGCGACGCCAACGTCTCGATGCCGGCCGACGTCGTCACCGGCCAGGACCTCGATGACGTCGCCGCCTACGTCGGCACCTACGCCGGCGTCCCCGGCGCGGCGCCGCCAAAGGTGCCGGGCGGGGCGGGTGCCCAAGTCTTCGCCAACAACGGCTGCGGCGGCTGCCACACGCTGGCCGCGGCCAAATCCGGTGGCGTGACCGGCCCCGACCTCGACGAAGTGCTGCCGGGGCAGAGCGCGGCGATGATCAAAGAGTCGATCGATGACCCGAACGCCGAGATCGCCAAGGGCTACCCGGCCAACGTGATGCCCGCCAACTTCGGCGAAACGCTGACGCCGAAAGAACTGGAAGACCTGGTCCAGTACCTGATCGAAAGCACGTCAGGCGGCAGCAAAGGCGGCTCCAGTGGCGGCAAGGGCGGCGGCACGGTCAAGGCAAAGCCCGCGAGCGGCGGCGCCTGAGCCCAGCGGTCGCGCGGCGGCGGCCGCTTGGCATCATCACCGGCACGATGGGCGCCCGCCTCAAGGACCGACTCGAGATCTCCCCGCAGCGCTACGCGCAGGTGACGCTGGTCGCCCTCGGCGCCCTGGCGCTGATCGTCCTCACCGGCGCCGGCGTGCGCCTCACCGGATCCGGGCTTGGCTGCCCGGACTGGCCCAAGTGCTATGGCGGCACGGTGCCGCCGCTCGACACCCACGCGGTGATCGAGTACGGCAACCGCGTCCTCACCGGTTTCGTCGGGATCGCCGTGATCGCCGCCAGCGTCCTCGCCTGGTTTCGCCGCCCCTTTCGCTGGCACCTCGCCTTCTTCGGGGCGCTGCTGCCGCTCGGCGTCGTCGGCCAGGCGATCCTCGGCGCCCTCGTCGTCAAGTTCCACCTCGCGCCCGGGCTGGTGATGAGCCACTTCATCCTCTCGATGCTGCTGCTCGACGCGGCTTTCGCGTTGGCCTGGTGCTCTCGCTACGAGCCCTGGGAGCGGCGGCGCTCCTCCGACCCCCTCGGCGTCTGGGCCGTACGGGCGCTGATCCCCCTCGGCCAGCTGACGATCCTCGCCGGCACGATCGCCACCGCCTCCGGCCCCCACGCCGGCGCCCACGAGGGGCAGCTCGTGCACCGCTTTACCTTCGAGGGCAGCGGCACGCTGGAGTGGGTGGTGCAGCGCCACTCGGCGCTCGCGACGGTCTTCGGCCTGGCGGCGATCGGCGTCTGGCTGCTCCTTCGCCGCCCGGGAGGCGATCGGCGCGCCCTGCGCCCGCTCACCGCGGTAATCGGCCTGCTCGCCCTACAGGGCGTCGTCGGTGCCGTCCAATGGTCGCTGGAGCTTCCCGCCGAGATCGTCTGGCTCCACGTGGCGCTCGCCACGGCGACCTGGCTGGCGATGCTGTGGACCGTGGCCACCGCCGGCAGGCTCGAGCCCCGCAGAGCCACGACTCAGCGGGTCAGCTCCGAGAGCCATCACCCCGAACCCGCCCTGGCCCCCTGAGTCAGAGCTGAGTCAAGACCAAGCCGAGCTGGGTCGCCATCAGCCCGACGAGCGCCGCGAACATCACCGCCGCGAGCTGGATCATCGTCCGCTGCATCGCGTTCATATCAGCGCGCAGCTCCCGAAAGCCGTCATCCATGCGACGTCCCAGGTCATCGACCTTGGCGTTCAGGTCGTCAAGCCTCTCGTCGGTCCACTTCGCTCTCACACCCTCCATGATGGCAGAATCCTAAGACAAGACATTTCGCGAATGGCGCGCAGAACGCCATTTTTCTCAGGCGGCTATGTCAATTCTTCGTCACGCCTTCGGCGACGAGGTCGACGACCACGTGGGTTACCGGCAGGTCGATCTCGTCGCGGGCGCGCTCGACGACTTCGTGCTCCAGCCAGCGCGAGCGGTCCGGCGGGTGGGTCGAGATGACGATCTCGTCGGCGGGGAAGACGCGCAGCGCGTCCTCGATCGCCACGTTTGGGTCGGAGTCGCCGATCTCCCCTTTCGCCTTCAGGCCCAGTCGCTCGATCTCGATCAGCGATAGCTCCATCCGCTGCCGCGCCAGCTCGATCGCCTCGTCGACGTCGGAGGCCCAGTGCGCCGCCCGCGAGGCGGCCAGGGCCGGCGTCACCACCATCACCTCGCTGTCGCCGCCGCGGCCGCGGTTGCGGATCTCCTCCAGCAGCGCCTCGCCGCCGACCGTCTCATTGGCGACGACGAGCAGGCGGCGCCTGCCGTCCCCGCCCTTGGTCAACTCGACGCTGCGTGGCAGCGAGCCGCGCGAGCTGCGGTATGCGACCCCCACGCCAAACCCGATCAACAGCGCCGCCCAGACCACCCCGAAAACCGGCCTGGTCAACAGCGTCAGGCCGATCACCGAAACCGCCCCGAGGCCGATAACCACCACCCATCGAAAAGCGTCAGCCTCGGACCTCAGCGGATTGTGCATACCCCAGTTCTACCGCGCTGCTAGAGGATGTAAACGGTCGTGTAGACGATGATCCACATGACGTCGACGAAGTGCCAGTAGATGCCGGGCACCTCGACGCCGAGGTGGTCCTTCGCGGCCGGGCCGAAGTGGCCGCGGAAGGCGCGGATCGTGGCGAAGCTGAGCAACATCAGGCCGACGAAGACGTGGGCGCCGTGCAGGCCGGTGAGGCCGTAGAAGATCGAGCCGAAGGCGAGGTCGCGGGCACTGAAGCCGATGTGAACGTACTCGTTGACCTGGATGAAGAGGAAGGTCGCGCCGAGCAGCCAGGTCAGCACCAGGCCCAGTTTCAGGCCCTGGCGGTTGCCGCGGCGGATCGACTCCAGCGCGTAGTGAATGGTGAAGCTGGAGGAGACGAGGATCGCCGTGTTGACGCCGGCCACCGCGACCGGCAACTCGTAGGGGTGCGGCGGCCAGCTCGGCGGGTCGACGACGACGCGGAGGAAGAAGTAGGAGGCGAAGAAAGCGCCGAACAACATCACCTCGGAGACGATGAAAAGCAGGATCCCGAGGGTCTGGCGGTCGATCCGCGAGCTCTGGTTGGCCTCCGGTGGCCCGTGGTGCTCCTCCTCGTGGGCGTGGCCGCCGAGGGTTACCGTCGCGCTCTCCATCAGGAAGCCTCCCCCTCGGCGACGGCGGCGGCAATCGCCTCAGCCGGCCGGCCCACCTCGAGGTGCTCGACCGGCTTCTCGGTGATCTCGCGCGTGCGGCCGATCAGGTCCTCGTCGAGCCAGCGCGACTGCTCGCCGGCAAAGGTCGAGATCAGCACCTCGTCGATGCGGTAGTGCGCGATCGCGTTCTGTACCGCGTGAAAGGGGTCGGGGCTCATCGGCTGGCCGGTGGCATCGATGTCGGCGCGGTAGAGCTCGGCCAGGGTCGAGGCGAGGTCACGTACGATCTCCGGCTCGGAGACGCCCTCCGCCCGCGGGCAGACAATCGTGTAGCGGTGCGGGCGCTCGCCGGCCCGTTCCTTCAACCGCTTGACGAGGTCGGGGGTCGCCACCGTCTGGGTGGCGACGACGAGGGTGTGGATCACGTCCCAGCGGATCGAGTCGTCTTCGATCCGCACCGGGATGTGAGTGACCTTCGTGTCCGGCTCGAAGCGGGCGCGCGCCCACTCGACCAGGTCCTTGCGGGTGATCCCGAAGCGCGTCTCATACAGGCAGGAAAGCAGCACCTCAGCCGGGTCGTGGGCGCGCACCGCGTCGTCCAGCGCCAGCGCTGGGTCGCGGTCCATCACCTCGCCGACCGACTCGATCCCGTACTCGGCGAGGATCGACATCGTCACCTCGACCCGGGCGCGGGCGGCGTCGCGCAGCTCGCCGGAGTCGATCAGCTGGCCGGCCGCCGGTTGGTTCTGAGGCGCGGCGACGGCGACGAGCGATGCCTCCCCGACACGCTCTGAGACCGCCTGCAGCAGCTTGCGTCCGCCCGCCACCTCATTGAGGAAGACGAGCAGGCCGCGTGGCTCAGTGTCGGCGCTCACGTCGTCCCCGCCACGGTCGGCTGCGGCTCGCGCACCTCGGCCCCTTCGCCGGCCATGATCGCGTGCCGGGCGCCGGGCACGCCGAACTCATACGGCCCGCCGACCACCCGCGGGATCTCGTCGAAGTTGAAGATCGGTGGCGGCGAGGAGACCTGCCACTCGATCGTCTTCGCCCGCCAGGGATTCGCTTCTGCCCGCGGCCCGAAGCGCCAGCTGACGATCATGTTGTAGAGGAAGACGAGCTGTACGGCGCCGAGGATGAAGGCGCCGCAGCTAATCAAGAGGTTCCACTCGCCGAACTGGGCGGCGTAGTCGGCGACGCGGCGCGGCATCCCGTCCATCCCGACCCAGTGCATCGGGATGAAGGTGACCCAGGTGCCGAACAGCGTCCCCCAGAAGTGGATGCGCCCGAGCCGCTCGTCGTACATCCTCCCGGTCATCTTCGGGAACCAGTGGTAGATGCCGGCGAAGATCGTGAAGACCGAACCGCCGAAGAGGACGAAGTGGATGTGGGCGACGATGAAGTAGGTGTCGGAGACGTGGATGTCGAGCGGCACCATGCCCAGCATGACGCCGCTGATGCCGCCGATCGTGAAGGTGACGATGAAGGCGAGCGCGAACAGCATCGCCGTCGAGTAGGTGTGGATCTTGCCGAAGTAGAGCGTCCCCAGCCAGGAGAAGATCTTGATCCCGGTCGGCACCGCGATCAGCAGCGTGGTGATCATCATCGGCACCCGCAGCCAGCTGAACATGCCGGCGACGAACATGTGGTGCGCCCAGACCGAGTAGCTGAGGACGACGATCCCGATCAGCGCCAGCGCCATCAGCCGGTAGCCGAAGATCGGCTTGCGGGCGTGGGTCGAGATGACCTCGGAGATGATCCCGAACCCCGGCAGCATCATGATGTAGACGGCTGGGTGCGAGTAGAACCAGAAGATGTGCTGGTAGCTGATCACGTCGCCGCCGCCGGCGAACTGGAAGAACTGGGTGTGCAGGACGCGGTCGAAGAGGACCATGAACTGGGCGCCGGCGATGAAGGGCGTCGCGGCGACGACCAGCAGCGAGGTCGAGAGGTTGGCCCAGACCAGTAGTGGCATCCGCCAGAAGGTCATTCCGGGCGCACGCATGGTGATGATCGTCACCAGGAAGTTGAGCGCCGTCGCAATCGAAGAGGCCCCGGCGAACTGCACGCCGAGGTTGAAGAACGACTGGCCCAATGGCGCGCCCGTCGAGAGCGGCGCGTAGCCGGTCCAGCCGGCGTCGAAGGCGCCGCCGGGGGCGAGGAAGCTGCCGATGAAGAGCAGGCCGGCGAGCGGCAGCATCCAGAAGCTGAGCGCGTTGAGGCGCGGGAAGGCCATGTCCGGCGCGCCGATCATCAGCGGCAGCACATAGTTCGCGATCCCGGCGAAGACCGGGATGACGAAGACGAAGATCATCAGCACCGCGTGGGTGGAGAAGAGGCTGTTGTAGGTGGCGCCGTCGACGATCTGCGTGCCCGGCTGCGCCAGCTCGGCCCGGATCAGCATCGCCATCAGGCCGCCCACGAAGAAGAAGAAGAACGTGGTGCAGATGTACTGGATGCCGATCACCTTGTGATCGGTGTTGAAGCGGAAGTAGTCGCGCCAGCTCTTGGCGCCGTGCTGGGAGTGGTCCTCGGGGATCGTCGGCATGCCGGCCGCCCAGCGCAGCCAGTAGTCGAAGCAGCCGAAGCCGGCGAGGAAGCCGAGCGGGCCGGTGACCAGGGGCACGACGACGTGCGGGTAGCCGGTCTGTTCGGTCTGCCAGATCGGCAGCCCCGAGATGTCCCGCAGGACGACGACGAGGCCGACGCCGAACGCCGCCGCGGCGAGAGCGCCGAGCAGGCCTCGAATCCATCCCGGTCGCTTGATCGCAGCCGCCATCAGGTCCCCTCCATTATGCCCCGCCGGCCCCGACCGGCAGCGGGTTGGTTTCGGTGTCCTCGCGGATCGACTCCATGAACTCTGGGGGGACTTTTTCTTTCAGGCCGGCGACCCACTTGCGGAAATTCGCCGGACTCTCGACCACGACTTTGGCCCGCATCGCCGCGTGGCCGAGCCCGCAGAGCTCGGTGCAGATCAGCTGGTAGGTGCCGACCTTGTCGGGCGTCACGGTCGCGGTCGTGGTGATGCCCGGCACGTTGTCTTTCTTGATCCGCCACTCGGGGACCCAGAAGGAGTGGATCACGTCCTGGGCGTGCATTTTGAACTGGACCTGGCGGTTTACCGGCACGTGCAGCTCGCCCTCCGAGTAGACGTTGCCTTTGCCCGGGTAGCCGAAACTCCAGGCGAACTGCTGCGAGAAGACGTCGACGGTGAGCGGGTTCTCGGCCTTTTCTTCGATGTCGTTGAGGACCGACCAGCTGTAGCCGGCGCCAAAGAGGACGATGATCGTCGGGATCAGCGTCCAGGCGACCTCCAGCCGGGTGTTGCCGTGGATCGGCTCGCCGTCGGACTCGTCGCCCGGTTTGGCTTTGAATTTCCACAGGGCGTAGAAGAGCATCACCATCACCAGCGAGAAGACGAAGGCCGAGAGGACGATCATCACGTTGAGCAGGTCGTCGATCTTGGGGGCCGCGGTCGAAGCCTGCTGGCCGTCCCAGTTGATCGAGACCATCACCGCCGAGATCGCCGCAGTCAGGGCGACGGTGGCAGCGAGCATCTTCGCTATCGGCAGGCGTCCGATCATCGGCGGGGGCGCATTCTATGCAAGCGGCAGACGGTCAAGGTCGCCCCGCGAGGCGGCGATGACGCCGCGCGCAACGCCCTCCCAGCTCCAGAGCCGCCGAGCCGTCTCGACCAGCGCCGCGCGGGCTGCTTCGCGCTCGCCCTTGGGCAGCGCCAGCCAGCGATTCAGCCGCTCGGCGATCGCCTCGACGGCCCCGGTCTCAACCGGGAAAGAGACGAGATCCGCGGCCCCGGCAGGTAGCGCCGCGCCCAGCTCGCGTGAGACCTCCCGCATCCCCGAATGCCCCGCCGACACCGGCAGCACCCCGCAGGCGGCCGCCTCCGCCGCGACCATCCCGAAGGCCTCGGGGAACGTGCTCGGCATCACCAGTGCCTCAGCGCCCGGCAGCAGCTCCGCCACCTCGTCGTGCTCCAGCCTGCCGATCAACTCGACCGACGCGGCGATCCCTCTCGCAGCTTCCAGATAGCCGTCCGGCGGCTCCCGCAGGAACGCGCTGAGGATCGACAGTGCCTTCTCCTCCCCGCCCTCCAGCTTCCACCCCAGCCTCGCGACCTCCCGCGCATCGTCGAGATCTCCGCTATCGAGTGCGGCCAGCAAACGGCGCAGTCCCTGCTCGTACTCGCCATAGCCTGCGATCCGCAGAGCCGCCTCCGGATTCCGCTGGCTGACGAGCGGCCAGGCCGCTATCAGCAGATCCACTCCCTTGGAGACGATCAGCTTCCCCACGAAGACGATACGGCGGCGATCCTCCGCGTGGACCCGCGGGTGGAACGCCTCCGTGTCTACCCCGGGGGGACCCAGCCGGGTCTTCTCTCGCAGGCCCGGCACGTCGGGCAGTGCCGCCCAGAGCGACTCGGCGGTGTGGCGGGAGCCGACGAGGACGCCGCTGGCCGCCCGCATCCCTTCTTCGGCGTAGGGCAGGAAGCGCGGATGCGGCTTGACCGTGTACTCGAGGGCCGAGCCGTGGATCTTGGCAGCGAAGTCGCCGATGCCGGCGCGGGCGAGGATCGCCGGTCCCATCACCAGGTGGCCGGCAAGGGCGGCGTCGAAGCCGCCCACCGCCTCGGCGGCCCGCCGGACCGCGGCGACGTTGGCATCGAGGTAGCGGTCGAGCTCCTCGTCGCTCAGCTCGGGGAAAGCCTTGACCTCGAAGCCCTCGTAGGGGTCTTTGACGTAGACCGGCAGCAGGCCACCGATGTCGGGGTTGTGGATCTCGACGCCCTCGATCCGCACCTCGCGGTCCTGGCAGAGGAGATGGACCTCGTGGCCGAGGCGCGCCAAAGCCCGAGCCAGGTTGAGCGTGTAGATGTTGCTGCCGGTGCCGCGCAGCATGTAGCCGTGGAACAGCAGGACGCGCATGGATGCCGGGGAAGCTATTAGTGTTCGCGGCCGTGAACTCGAAGCAGCTCTACCGGATGCGGGCGCCGGCCTCGGGCCGCGAGGCGCTGGCCCACGCCGAGCCCGGCGAGGTCTACCTCGACCGCGAGACCAGCGAGGAGATGGCGCCGGTGGCGATGGTCCTGCCGCTCGCTCCCTCGGCGTCCTCGCTACCGCGCAGCCCCGAGAACCTGCGCGCCTGCCGCCGCTGCGACCAGCTGATCGGCTTGGACGTCAGCGACTGCCCGTATTGCCATCTACGCCAAACGGCGCTCTGAGGGGCCTCAAGGCTGTTTGACGACGGTCGCCGTGTAGAGCAGGCGGGCGTTCGAGTAGTAGCAGCCGTAGGTCTTGGTTTTGCCGACGCCCTGCTGGGGGTGGCCGCTCTGGATGTCCTCCTTGGAGGAGCAGTGTTTGGGCAGGCGGCTGCCGCGCCAGGTGTTTTCGTCGGCGACGTTGAAGGCGAACATCGGCGCCCAGGTGGGGATCGTCAGCGCCACGACCTGTCCCTGCAGGACCGAGAGCGGGTGGTCGAGGGCGAAGATCGGGGTGCTGCCGAAGTAGGGGTTGAGAACCTCGAGCGGACTCTGGCGGACCAGCGTGTACTGGGGCGGGCTCGAGCCTTCGACCGGCCGCAGCACGCCGATCCGCGCCTGGGAGGGGGTGCCGAGGAATTCGTTGAAGAAGCCGACCTCGTTCGTGGTCGTTTTCATCTCGGTCCGCGAGGGCCGGGCGAGGGTGATCGACCAGGCGACGACCTTGCCGTCGAAGGGAACCTCGTAGGGCCGCGGCACGCCGCCGGCGATCGCCTGGAAGCCGGTGACGTGACCCTCGACGCGGCAGGGGATCACCTCGACGTTGTTGACGATCTTGCCGGGGCAGGAGGCCGGCGGCGTTTCGTCGGTCTGGCCAAGGACGACGACCCGGGCGGGCGCCGAGCCGGCGGGACCCGGCCAGGCAGCCGCGACGAGCAGGGCGAGCGCGCAGGCCAATCCCACCGCGGCTAAGGCGCGGCTGCGGCGGGCGCGGTTTTCGGGGGCTGCCGTCGACAAGGTTTACGCTGCAAACCCGGCTCTCAGACCGGTGTTGCGGCTGGATTCTCTCGTTCGCCGCGCCCGGGCGCCCTCCTCCGCGCCTGGTGCAGGATCGCGGCCAGGTAGGGTTGCCTGCGCCATGGAGGGCGCCGCTGCAGACGATTTCATCCCAGCCGGCCTGGCCTCGATGGGAATCGAGGCGGACGAGGTCGATCTGGCGGTGATGAACGCCGTGCACTCCTTCTTCTGGCCGCCGATCCTTGAGCTGCTCGAGCTCGACCTGGGCGAGGTCGCGCCGGAGCGCTTCCCCGACCCCTCGCGAGCGCCGCGATGAAGGCGCTCGACCTTGGCCTGCGCGCGCAGGCGGCGGCGATCGCCGCCGGCGACGTCGACCCGGTCGAGCTGCTCGAGGCGGCGCTGGCCCGCATCGAGGCGCTCAACCCCACCCTCAACGCCGTGGTCGAGACCTTCCCGGAGCGCTCGCGCGAGATGCTCGCCGGGGCGCCTGCCGGCCCCTTGCACGGGGTGCCAGTCGTGATCAAGGACGAGTGGCCGTTGCCCTGGCGGGCCCAGCGCTTCGGCGCCGCGGAGCTGATGACGCCCACCGCCGCGGGCGAGTCGGGGCCCTACCGCGCGCTGCGCGACGCCGGCGCGATAGTCGCCGGGGTCGGCAACATGCACGAGCTGGGCGCCGGCAGCACCGGCAACCTCTCCTACTACGGGCCCTGCCACAACCCGTGGGACACCGAGCGCTGCCCGGGCGGTTCCTCCAGCGGGCCGGGCGCGGCGGTCGCCGCCCGGCTCGTCGCCGGCGCGGTCGGCGCCGACGGTGTCGGCTCGGTCCGCTTCCCGGCCGCCTACTGCGGCCTCACCGGCCTCAAGCCGACCTTCGGCCGCTCGGCGATGGAGGGGCACCACATGGCGCCGGTGACGACGACGATCGTCTCCGGCCCACTCTGCGCCGACGCCGCCGACTGCCGCCTGCTCGGCTCGGTCCTCTTCGGCGAAGAGCTGGCGACCGGCGACGCCGCCGGGCTGCGGATCGGCGTCGTACGCGACGTCGTCTCGGAGGACGTCGCGCCGGAGGTGGGCGCGGCCTGCGAGGCGGCGATCGAGGCGCTGCGCGGCGAGATCAGCGGCGAGGTGAGGGAGGTCTCACTGCCCGACCTCGAGCTGTCCGCTGTCGCCGCGATCCTGACGATCAACGGTGAGAGCCTCGTCCACGCGACGCCGGGCGGCGTCAACCGGATGAGCTCCGAGCTCAGCCCGATCGCCCGCGGCACGCTGAAGTACCGGATGTTGCTGCCGGCCGTCGCGACCGTCCAGGCCGCCCGCCTGCGGACGGCGATGCGGCGCCGGCTGGCCGAGCTGCACGAGCGGGTCGACGTGCTCGCCTGGCCGACGGTCCCGGCTCCGGCCCCGCTGCTCCAGGAGCCGCTGGTCGAGCTCCCCTCGGGCACACTCACCGCCGACCAGGCCAACGTGCGCGGCGCCGGCCTCGCCAACCTGACCGGGGTGCCGGCGATCAGCGTGCCGGTCGGCCTCAGCTCGGAAGGCCTGCCTATCGGCCTGCAACTTCAAGCCGCCTGGGGGCGCGACGAGCTGCTGCTCGACGCTGCCGAGGCGCTGGAGAGGGCCAACGGCCGCCGCTGGGTCGAGGCGCGGCCGCCGCTGGCCGAGGCAGAGCCGGCAGAGGCTTGATGTCGGCGGCGATCGTCGTCGAGAACCTGCAGCGCGCTTTCGGCGAGGTTCTCGCAGTGCAGGGCGTCGACCTCGAGGTCGACGAGGGCGAGATTTACGGCTTCCTCGGCCCCAACGGCGCCGGCAAGACGACCACCGTGCGGATGCTGACGACGCTGCTGCTGCCGACCGGGGGCCGCGCCGTGGTCGCCGGCCACGACGTGGTCGGCGAGGCGCGCGCCGTCCGCGCCTCGATCGGCGTCGCCCTGCAGGAGGCGGCGCTCGACCCGCTGATGACCGGCCGCGAGCTGATCCGGCTGCAGGCGACGCTGCAGGGGCTGCCGAGTGCCGAGGGCAAGCGCCGCGCCGACGATCTGCTCGAGCGGGTCGACCTCGTGGGCGCGGCCGACCGCCGCGTCGGCACCTATTCGGGCGGCATGCAGCGCCGGCTCGACCTCGCCGCGGCGCTGGTCCACGAGCCGCGCGTCCTCTTCCTCGACGAGCCGACCACCGGCCTCGACCCGGTCAGCCGCAAAACGATCTGGGAGGAGGTGAAGACGCTCAACGACGGCGGCACGACCGTCTTCCTCACCACCCAGTACCTGGAGGAGGCCGACCAGCTCGCCGACAACGTCGGCATCATCGACAGCGGCCGGCTCGTCGCCGAGGGGACGCCCGCCTCGCTCAAGGCCGAGATCGGCAACCCCCACATCCGCCTCCAGCTCGAGGAGGGCTCGATCGCCGCCGCGGAGGAGATCTGCGGCCACCTCGGACGCCTGCTGCCGCCGGTCGACGGCAAGACCGTCCTGGTCGAGGTCGAGCACGGGGCGGGCGACATCCCGCGCGTGGTGCGCGCCCTCGACGACGCTGGCATCGAGGTCGGCACGCTGGAGCTGGTCCACCCCACCCTCGACGACGTCTTCGTTGCCAAGACCGGCTACCACCTGGAGCGCGACGAGAAGAACGCCGAGCAAGAGCCGGCCGAGGCATGAGCCGGCTCGCCGTCAACGCCCGCGTCGTGCGCGCGCTCGGCATGCGCTCGATTCGGCAGACCTTCCGCCGACCGCAGCTGATGGCGCCGATTCTGGTCTTTCCGACGCTGCTGCTGGCGGTGCAGACGGGCGGCGCCGGGGCGGCCGTCAACCTGCCCGGCTTCCCACCGGTGCAGAGCTTCCTCCAGTTCATGCTCGCCGGAGCGATGATGCAGTCGCTGATGCTGGCCGGCAACAGCGGCGGCATCGCCCTCGCGGTCGACATCGAGATGGGCTTCACCGACCGCCTCTTCGCGGCGCCGATCTCACGCTTCACGATCGTCCTCGGCCGCCTCGCCGGGACCGCGGCCCTGGGCCTCTTTGCGGCGCTGTGGTTCCTCGCGATCGGCCTCGTCTTCGGAGCCAAGATCGAGAGCGGGGTCGCTGGCGCGCTGATCGCGATCGCCCTGGTCACGGCGACCGCCCTGGCGGTCGGCGGCATCGGCGCGGCGATCGCTCTGCGCACCGGCAGCGCCAGCGTCGTCCAGGGCTTCTTCCCCCTGGTCCTCGTGATTCTCTTCCTCTCCTCGGCCTTCTTCCCGGTCGAGCTGATGATCCAGCCGGCCAAGGCGATCGCCGAATACAACCCGCTGAGCTTCGTCGTCGAAGGGATCCGCGAGCCGATCATCTCCGGCATCGACGCCGGCGACACGCTCGCCGCGGTGCTCTCGATCGCCGGCATCGTCGTGCTCGGCCTGGTGCTGAGCGCCCGTGCGCTGCGCCACCGGCTGAGGGCGGGCTGATGGAAGCGGCGGCGCTCCCCGCCTGGCGGGCGAACCTGGCGACGATCGCGGCGCTGATGGCCCGCGCCCGCAACGAGCTGCTGCGGGTCCCCGGCGCGGCGATCCCGGGGGTGCTGGCGCCGACGATCTTCTTCCTCGGTCTCAACGGCGTCTTCGGAGCGCTGACCCAGTTGAACGGCTTCACCACCGGCAACTACGAGAGCTTCGTCGTGCCGGTCAGCATGCTGCAGGGAGCGGGCTTCACCGGCGCCGCGGCCGGCGTCAACCTCGCCCGCGACTACGAGCAGGGATGGGTCGATCGGCTGCTCGTCTCGCCGGCGCCGCGCTGGGTGCTGCTGGCGGGAACCGTGCTGGCGGCCAGCGCCCGGGCGCTGATCCCGGCCACCTTTGTCTTCCTTGTGGCGCTGCTGCTCGGCGCCGGCTTCCCTGGCCTCGACGGCCTCCTGGTCGCCTATTTCATGGTTGCCGCGATGGCCGCGGTCGCCGCCTGTTGGGCCTCGATGCTGGCGCTGCGCTTCAAGAGCCAGTCGGCGGCGCCGCTGATGCAGGCGGCGATGCTGGCGCTGATCTTCCTCACCCCGGCCTACGCGCCGCTGGCCCTGCTGCAGGGCTGGCTACACGACATCGCCCAGGTCAACCCGGCGACCCAGGTCGTCGAGGCCGCCCGCCAGGGCTTCGTCGGCGGCGTCACCTGGGCCGAAACCTGGCCGGGGATCGTGGCGCTGGCCGGGATGCTCGTACTGCTCGGCGCCCTCGCCCTGCGCGAGATGCGCCGCACCGCGGTGTGAAGGCGGCGGCCGGCCTCGCCGCGCAGGTGCTGCGGCGCAACTGGGTCGAGGGCGAGCGCGACGGCGTCCCCTTCGCCTACACCCGCCCCAGCCCTGGTCGCTACCCCTGGCAGTGGTACTGGGACTCGTGCTTTGCGGCGATTGCCCGGCGGCGTTTTGACCCCGCCCGCGCGCGGGCCGAGCTGGAGACCCTGCTGGCCGCGCAGCGGCCCGACGGCTTCATCGGCCACACGGTCTTCTGGGAGCGCCCCGTCTCGCTCGGCCGCCTGCCCTTCTACAACGTCCGCTCACGGCGCTCGCCGCAGACCGAGACGATCCAGCCGCCGCTGCTCGCCTGGGCCTGGCAGATCGCCGTCGGCGACCCGGCGCGGGAGCCGCGGATCGGCGCTCAGGCGGACTGGCTTTCGGCCAATCGCGACCTCGAAGGCGACGGGCTGCTGTGGATCCTTCAGCCCGACGAGTCGGGCCTCGACGCCTCGCCCAAGTTCGACCCGGTCTGGGGTCGGCGGGCCGGTGGGCGGATCGGCTTTCCACTGCTGGTGCGGCGCAACCGACGGCTTGACTTCGACGCGCGACGGGTCCGCGACGGCGGCGGCCCGGTCCTCTGCGAGGTCCTCGTCAACACCCTCTGGTCGCTCTCGCTACAGGCCCTCGGCCGCCCCTCGGCGACGCCGGCGCTGGTCGAGCGGCTCTGGGACGAGCGACGGGGCCTCTTCCTTGACGAGGTCCAGCCGGGCGGTGGGCGGCCCGCCGTACGGACCTGCGCCGCGCTCGCCCCGCTGGCCCTGCCCGACCTGCCGGAGGAGATCGGCAGGCGCTTGGTCGAGGAGCATTTACTCGACTCGCGCGAGTTCCTGACGCCGGTGGCGCCACCCTCGGTCGCCGCCTGCGAGCCGAGCTACGAACCCGGCGGCAACCGCGGCCCGATCCGCCGCTACTGGCGCGGCCCGACCTGGGTCAACACCGCCTGGCTCGCCTGGCTCGGCCTGCGCCGCCTCGGCTACGAGCGGGAGGCGAACCAGATGGCCGACGGCCTGATCGATGCCGTGGAGCGCGAAGGCCTGCGCGAGTACTACCACCCGCAAACGGGCAAGGGACTAGGCGCGCGCGACTTCGCCTGGTCCGCCCTGATCGCAGAGTTCGTGGGCGGGCGCGAAAACCAAGCAGGTCGGTGGACGCAGGGAGGAAGGTGAGGGGAGCGCACTTTTTGGTGCGTGACCCGATCCGACCGACCGAGGACGCCGAGATGCGCCGGTTTGCAGCGCCCGCGGCTATTTGTACCGATAGGTGATTCGGCCGCGGTCTAGGTCGTACGGGGAGAGCTCGATCTTCACCCGGTCCCCGGGGAGGATGCGGATGTAGTGGCGGCGCATCTTGCCGGAGATGTGACCGAGGACCTCGTGGTCGTTGTCGAGTTTGACGCGGAACATCGTGTTCGGGAGGGCCTCGGTGATCTCACCCTCCATCTCGATCTTCTCCTCTTTGCCCATGCGGCGGCAGCGTATCCGAAGCTGGGTCAGCCGCGCACGCGACGCGCCCGCTCAAGCGCCTCCTCGCGGTTGCCGATCTCGCCGGCGTACTGGGCCGCCTCCAGCTCGGCCAGGAGCGTTCCCAGCTCGGGCCCGGCCTCGATCCCAAGCGCCGCCGCCAGTTCGTCGCCGCGCAGGAGCGGCTCGGGAGGACCGTCGCGGCGCCAGTCGAGGGTGGCAGCGAGCATGTCGCGGGCGAGCCGCAGGTGCGCCTCGATCGCCTCCTCGGTCGCGAACGGCCCGCTGCCGCGGGCCGAAAGCCGGTCGGCGACGGTGAGCAGGGTGACGTCGGGGCCGACCGGCTCGGTGGCGCGCAGGTACTCGTGGACGCGGCGCGGCGGCAGCGGCGCCTCGTGGACGAGGAAACCGAGCCGCAGGTGGTGCTCGGTGAGAGCCCGCAAATGGACGGTCAGCCGCCGGCTCGCGCGCAGGCGGGCGCAGACCCCGGCGACGATCTCGGCGCCGACGCCATCGTGGCCGATGAAGGTCACGTAGCCGTCGCGTTCGCCCCGCGTAGCCGGCTTGCCGATGTCGTGCAGGAGCGCGCCGAAGCGCAGCGCGGTGCCGTGGCTCATCTCGTCAGCAAGCGGCTCGTCGAGCAGGGCACGGGTCTCCTCCGCGCGCTCGCCGGCGAAGCGGTCGAGATCGCGCTCCACCTCCAACGTACGCTCCAACACGGCTAGCGTGTGGCCGTGGACGTCGAGATGGTGGTTGGGCCCCTGTTCGACCCCGTGCAACGCCTCCAGCTCCGGCAGGACCACGGCGGTGAGGCCGAGCTCGTCGAGCAGGGCGATGCCTCGCAACGGGTCCGGGCCACCGACCAGCAGCCGCAGCTCGGCGAGCTGGCGCTCCCCAGCCGGCTCGGCAGCACGGCCCGCTTCCCGGCGCGCCAGGTCGGCGGTCTCGGCCTCAACCTCGAGGCCGAGCTCGGCGGCGAGGCGGGCGGCGCGCAGGAGGCGCAGCGGGTCGGCCGCGAAACTGCGCTCGCCGACGGCGCGCAACCGCCTGCGCTCAAGGTCGGCGAGCCCCCCAAAGGGGTCGATCGGCTCGCCACCGCCAAGTGGAACGGCGACGGCGCCGAGGGTGAAGTCGCGCGCCGCCAGGTCGGCCTCGATCGTCTCCCCGCGCAGCGCGGTGGCGTCGAGTTGCCACGAACGGTCGGGGGCGACGGCACGCCAGGTCTCGAACTCGGCCGAGAGCTGGAAGACGTGGCCGCCACCCTCGCGGGCGACGGCCCTGGCCGCCGCCGCGGGGTCACCGTCGATCGCCAGGTCGAGGTCGTCTATCTGACGGCCGAGCGCCGCGTCGCGGACGGCGCCGCCGACGAGCCAGGCCCCGTCGTCGCCAAGCGCCCGCCGCGCCAGAGCGACCAGCGGCGAGGCGGCGAGGCGCTCCTCGACGCTCAAGCCTCGACCCTCGGCACCCGGGCCGAGATGCCGCAGGTGATCTCGTAGTTGATCGTGCCGAGGCGCGCCGCGAGCTCCTCGGCGCGGATCTCCTCCCCCCCCTGGCGACCGATCAGAACCGCCTCGGCCCCCGGCTCGACACTCGTCTGCGGGCCGAGGTCGATCGTCACGTTGTCCATCGAGACGGTGCCGACCAGCGGGTAGCGACGGCCGCCAATCAGCACCTCGGCGTTGTTGGAGAGGCCGCGCCGCACGCCGTCGCCGTAGCCGAGCGGCAACACGCCGACGCAGGTCGCCTGCTCGGCCCGCCAGGTCTGCCCGTAGCCGGCGCTGTCGCCCGGCTCGAAGCGCTTCACGTCGGCCACGTAGGAGCGCAGCGAAAGGACGGGCCGCAGGCCGCGCTCGGCCGGGTCCCCCTGGAAGGGATCGAGGCCGTAGACGGCGACCCCGCAGCGGGCCATGTCGAAGTGCGAGCGGCGGTCGCGGAAGACGGCGGCGCTGTTGGCCGCGTGGACGACGATGCCGGCGAACTCGGCCCGCGCCACGGCGGCCACCTCGCCGAAGCGGTCCAACTGCTCGTCGAAGTAGGAAGAGTCGAGTTCATCGGCGGTCGCCAGGTGGGTCCAGACGCCGGCCGGCTCGAGGTCCGGGTTCTCGGCGCAGGCGCGGAGCAGCGAGATCACCTCGGCGGCGTCGCGGGTGCCAAGCCGGCCCATGCCGCTGTCGTGCTTGACGTGGACGCGGGCCGGGCGGCCCTGGGCGCGGGCGCGTGCCGCGACCAGATCGAGGAACCCGGATCGCCAGACGGCGACGTCGGAGCCGGCGGCCAGCGCCGTGTCCAGCTCCTCCGGGCTGAGAGCGCCCATCGTCAGCAGTGGCACGTGGGCGAGGCGCCTGCCGATCGGCTCGGCCTCACTCGCCGTCGCCACCGCCAGCCAGGTCGCCCCGCCGGCGAGCGCCGCCTCCGCGCTGGCGTCGGCCCCGTGCCCGTAGCCGTCGGCCTTGACCACTGCGCAGAGCTCGGTGCGCTCCGCCAGCTCGGCCTTCAGCCGCGCGCAGTTGTCGCGCACGGCGCCGACGTCGATCCGGGCGAGCGCCCGCGCCATGGCTACTCGACGAGCGCGGCGAGCGCGTCGGCCCGCGTCACCAGTCCGGCCAGGCGGCCGTCGCCGTCGACCACGGGCAGGTGGTTGTGGTGCTTCTCGGCGATCGCCCTCGCCACCGTCTCGGCGTCATCGTCGCTGCGGACGACGACCGGGTCCGGGGTCATCAGCTCGGAAACCTTGGTCGCGAAGGCTTTGTCGAGGCGCTTCTCGAACCCCTTCATCGAGCCGACGAAGACGATCCCGCCCATGATGTTGAGGTAGTGCGGCAGGTGTAGGTCGGCTTCCTCATCGCCGAGAATCAGGTCCGACTCGCTGACGATGCCGACCACCCGGCGTTCCTCGTCGACGACCGGGATCGCACCCTTGTCGGTCTTGGCGAGCAGCTCGATCGCGTTGCGCGCGTCGGCGTCCGGGGAGACGGCCGGCACGCCAGCGTCCATGATCTCGGCCGCGGTCTTCATCGTCGGCGAGATTATTCGACCTGGCCGCCGGGAGACATCCCCACCGGGATCGCGTCGATCACGTCACTGGCGATCACCGACTCGGCGGCGCCGATCCGCGCGGCGGCGGCGCGCCCTGCGCGGGCGTGAGCGAACACCGCGGCGCAGGCAGCGGCAAACGGCTCGAGGCCACGGGCGAGCAGGGCGGCGACGATGCCGGAGAGGACGTCGCCGGTGCCGGCGGTCGCAAGGCCCGGTGCGGGGAGCGCGTTGACCGCTACCTGCTCGCCGTCGGTAACGATCGTGTCGTCGCCCTTCAGCACGACGATCGCCGCTGCTTCGCGCGCGGCCTCGCGTGCGGACGCCAGGCGGCGCGCCCCAACCGCCTCGGAGGGGCACCCGAGCAGCCGACCGAGCTCGCCGGCGTGGGGCGTCAGCACCGTCGGCGCGCCGCGGGCGGCGATCCGGTCGAGCTCGCCGGCGAAAGCATTGAGCCCGTCTGCATCGAGCACGAGTGGCGTCCCGATCCGGGCCAGCGCTTCCCGCGCCAGCGCGACCGAGCCCGGGTCGCGCCCCAGCCCCGGGCCGAGCACTCCGGCGGCGGCCCCCTCGAAGACGCGCAGCAGGGCTTTGAGCGAGGCCGGCGCCAGGCAGCCATCGCCGCCCGGGCAGCCGACAGACATCACCTCTGGCTGTCCCTGCTCGAAGGCGGGCTCGAGGTCGGCGGGAACGGCGACGGTGGCGTAGCCGGCGCCGGCGCGGATCGCCGCCCGCGATGACATCTGCACGGCGCCGGTCAACCCGCGCGAGCCGCCGGCGATCGCCACCTGGCCGGAGCTGAACTTGGTCGAGCGCGCGCCGCGACGCGGGGCCAGCTCGAGAACGGCGGCGTCGATCATGCCGCCGGCCGGCTCGCCGGGCGCCCCGTCGGGGATACCGATCGGCGCCACCTGCAGCCGTCCGGTGTGCCACTTGCCGGGAGCGATGACGTGACCGAGCTTGGCGGCGTGGAAGCTGACCGTGACGTCGGCTTCGACCGCCGCTCCCCCGACCTCGCCGCTGGAGGCGTCGACCCCAGAGGCGACGTCGCAGGCGATGACCGGCGCCCCGCAGGCGCCGATCGCCTCGATCGCCGAGCGCGCCGGCTCGCGCGCCTCGCCGGTGAAGCCGGTGCCGAAGATCGCATCGACGACCGCGCCGGAGTCGGCCAGCCGCGATGCGAGATCCTCGCCCGCCGACTGCGCCGCGACACGCTCCAGGTTCGCCGCCGCGTCGCCGCTCAGCTCCTCGGCCGGCCAGAGCAACAGCGCCTCGACCTCGTAGCCCATCCCTTCCAGATGCCGGGCAGCCACCAGCCCGTCGCCGGCGTTGTTCCCCTTTCCACAGACGACCCGCACCGGGCCCCCCAGGGCCACCTCCGCCACCGCCTCGGCCACAGCCCGCCCGGCGGTCTCCATCAGCTCCAGCGAAGGCACCCCCATCTCATCGATCGCCCACCGATCGACCGCCCGCATCCCGTCGGCGTCATAAAGCGGATCGAGCCACGGCTCCACCCGCGAGAGCCTAGCCTTATCGCCCCGCTAACTTGGAAAATCGGTGGTGGTCACTCGGAATATGCCTGCAATTGGCCGTAATAATGAATTGACATTTACAAAGTGTCATAGCTACGACATTATGATATTTTGTAAATGTCATGATCTTTGAGACCCCCGAACTTCGCGAGGACGAGCAGGACGTCCTGAATCTGCTCGCCGCCGAGCGGGAGCAACTGCGCGACCGTGTCGCCAAGCCTCGGCGATGGGGCGGAACGCTGCGCCGCGTGTCCTTTGCACGAGCTGTGCAGGGATCCAACAGCATCGAGGGATACAACGCCTCTCTCGACGACGTGGTGGCTGCCGTGGAGGGCGAGCCGACGCTGAGGGCCGACGAAGAGACCCAACACGCGTTGGCCGGCTATCGCGACGCGATGACTTACGTCCTGCAGATAGCCGGTGACGAACGGCTCGAGGTCGACGAAGGGCTGCTCAAGAGCCTGCACTTCATGATGATCAAGTACGACCTGGGGAAAAATCCCGGGCAGTGGCGCCCGGGCGACTTCTATGTGCGAAATGACGAGAGCGGCGAAATCGTCTATCAGGGGCCCGCGAGCGAGGAAGTCTCGAAGCTGATCGCGGAGATGTTGGTCGAGCTCAGGCGTGACGACGACCCGGTGCTGGTGAAGGCCGCGATGGCTCACCTGAACCTGGTTCTAATTCACCCGTTCAGCGACGGGAATGGTCGCATGGCCCGATGCCTACAGACCCTTCTGCTGGCGCGCGATCGTGTATTGGCTCCGGTCTTCTCCAGCATCGAGGAGTTCCTCGGCCGCAATACCGAGGCCTACTATGGGGTTCTGGCCGATGTCGGCGCTGGCGCCTGGCACCCCGAGCGAGATGCGCGCCCATGGGTTCGATTCTGCCTGCGAGCCCATTACATGCAGATACGCACCATGCTACGCCGCCGAGAGGAGATCGAGCAGCTCTGGAACGCCAGCGTTTCCTTGGCGGAAGGAAATAGGCTTCCGGAACGCTGCGCGGCGGCGATCATGGATGCTGCCTATGGCCTGCGCATCCGCAGAGGGAGCTACCAGTCCTCCGTGGAGGCAGTCGCCGGCGAGGAAATCAGCGAGCAGACGGCGTCTCGCGATCTGATGTCAATGGTGAGCGCGGGATTACTCATGCCAATCGGAGAGCGGCGTGCCCGCTACTACCTGGCTGGAGATGAGGCACGTAAGAAGTGGCTCGCGATTCGCGCGGCCCGGCCACCGAAAGCGAAAGATGACCCCTTCGCCGTCGTGCGCGAGCGGCGGCAGCTCAGCCTGAAGACCTGACTACTTCAGGCCGACGATGGCCTTGGCGGTCGCCAGTTCGCCCTGGGTGCCGGTGCCGATCCCGATGAAGGCGATGTTCTTGAGGTACTTCTTGGCTTCCGCGAAGCCTTCGTCCGAATTCGGCACGAGTGCGTCGGCGAGGCGCAGGGCAGCGCGGCCGTCGGCGAAGCCGCTGATCGGGGTACTGCCAAGGGCGGAGACCGCTTCCTTGTAGGCGGGGTTGTCGGAGAGGGTCTTGCCGGAGGGCGCGGCGAGGCCAAGCAGCGTCTGCGGGACGCCATAGCCGATCGCCACCCGCCCTTCTTCGGCGGCGACGACCAGCGGCTTGTCGCCGAGGTCTTCGCTGTGGACGGCGAAGCCAGTCGTCTTGCCGCCCAGCACGCTGACGCCGCCGACGTGGAAGGCGCGCACGAGGGTGACCGCCCTTTCGACCGCTTCCTTCGCCTTGGGCCCCTCGGCGGTGAGCACGAGCGCCCCGCCGAGGCTGCTTTCGCTGTTGCCGGTGGCAAAGACGGCAGCGTCCTTGAGCGAGTCGACAAGCGCTTCCAGGTCGATGCCGAGTTCCTTGACGCCTTTCTTCAGCTGGCTCGGCGGGATCGTGTCGCCGATGCCTTCGGCGTCAACGCTGTCGAGGGCTTCCTGCAGCTGGTCGCCGAAACCGGTGGCGGCGACCGCCGCGAAGGAGCTGGAGGGCAGCGAGCCGAGCAGGTCCGAAGCGTCGCCGCTGGGAGCTTTCTCGCCGCCGAGGTCGCTGCTGAGGTCGATCTCGACCTGATCGGAGCCGGGAATGACGCTGGCGACCGCGGTCGCCTTGCTCGGATCGATGCCGGAGCTCTGCAGAAACTGGCGCGCGCTCGGGTCGATTTCGCCGCCGGATTCTTCGATCAGCGCGCCGACGTCGACGTAGACGTCGGCGAGGCTGCCGTCCGAGGCGGCGTCGATCGCCGTAACGAAGCGGTCTTCGCCGGATAGCGAGTCGCCATCGGAGGCCTTGACCGCATCCTCGAACTCCCTTTCTCCTTCGGCGACGACGAGGAAGTCGCCGACCACGCCGACCGCGTTTTCATCCGAGCCGCCGTACCAGTAGTCGACGCCTTCGAAGCTCTTTTCGCTGTAGGGCTGGTCGCCGGATTTCACCTGGTTGTCGATGAATTCCTGCGTCGCGTCGGTGTCAGTCGACTGGATCACGACGCCCAGGCCGGAGGGGTCCCCTTCTTCCAGCCGCTCGAAGAAGACACCGCCGCGTTCGCCGAGCCAGGGCTCGACTTCCTTTTCGTAGTCGAACTGCTCGCCTTCGTCCTGCGCCGAGCTTTCCAGTTCGGAGACGACGAATTCGCCGAGGTTGTCGACGCCGGCGATCTGCTTGGCCACCGCGTCGGTGTTCGACTTCAACTCCCCCGTCGGCCTCAACGTCCCTTCGACGAAGATCGGGGCGCCGGGCGGAGCCACGCTCGCCACGTCGCCACCTGAGGACGAATTGCCACCGCCGCAGCCGGAGACGAGGGCGGCGGTGGCGCACATTGCGCCGACCGCGAGAGCCAGGCGGGCGTTCATGAGGCGGGCATCCTACCCGCTCCTTACTCGACCGTAACCGTCTTGGCCAGATTGCGCGGTTGGTCGACGTTGAGGCCGCGGGCCCGGGCGACGTCGTAGGCGAACAGCTGCAGCGGCAGGATCGCCAGGATCGGCTGCAGGATCCAGTCGCTGCGGGCGACCTCGATCGTGCGGTCGGCGACCTCGCCGACCCGCTCGCAGCCCTCGGTGACGATCGCGATCGTCTCGGCCCCGCGGGCGCGCACCTCTTCGGCGTTGGAAAGGACCTTGTCGAGGATCGGGCTCTCGGTGGCGACGCAGATCACCGGCGTCAACTCATCGAGCAGGGCGATCGGGCCGTGCTTCATCTCGCCGGCGGCGTAAGCGTCGGTCGGGATGTAGGAGACCTCCTTCAGCTTCAGCGCGCCCTCGAGGCAGACCGGCAGGCCGATGTGACGGCCGAGGTAAAGGAAGAACTGGCGCTCGGCAAAGGCCTCTGAGAGCTCCCGCACGGGTCCTTCGCAGGAGGCGATCGTGCGCTCTACCTTTGAAGGCAGCGCCTTCATCTCGGCGATCAGCTCGGCCAGCCGGCTCGGTTCCATCGTCCCCCGCAGCTCGGCCAAGCGCAGGCCGATCAGATACATCGTCGCCACCTGGGCGACGAAGGTCTTGGTCGCGGCGACGCTGATCTCCATGCCGCTGCGGGTGTAGAGGACCGCGTCGGCGTCGCGGGTCGCCTGGCTGCCCATGATGTTGGTGACCGCCAGCACCTTGGCGCCGCGCTCGCGCGCCAGCCGCATCGCGGCGAGCGTGTCAGCCGTTTCCCCCGACTGGGTGATGCCGATCACCAGGTCGCCCTCGCCGACTACCGGGTTGCGGTAGCGGTACTCGGAGGCAATGTCCATCTCGACCGGGACGCGCGCCCACTCCTCGATCGCGTAGCGGCCGACCAAGCCGGCGTGGTAGGAGGTGCCGCAGGCGACGATCACGATCCGCCGCAGCCCGCGCAGGAAGGAGTCGTCCAGGTCGACGTCGGAGAGATCGACCCCCTCGTCGCCGGGGAGGCGGTCGGCGAGGGTTTCGGCGACCGCGTCGGCCTCTTCGTGGATCTCCTTCAGCATGAAGGTCTCATAACCGCCCTTCTCGGCGGCGGCCTCGTCCCAATCGATCTCCTCCGCTTCGCGCTGCACCGGGTTGCCGTCGGCGTCGGTGATCGAGACGCCGCCGGCTTCGACCGTGACGATCTCGCAGTCTTCGATCGCGACCGCACGCCGCGTCTCGGCGAGGAAGGCGGGGATCGCCGAGCCAAGGAAGCTCTCGCCGTCGCCGACGCCGGCGACAAGCGGGCACTCCTTGCGGGCGCCGACGAGCCGGCCCGGCACGTCGGCGTGCATAACAACGAAGGCGTAGTGGCCACGCAGCTCGGCGAAGGCGGCGCGCACGGCGGCAGCCAGGTCGCCGTCGTAGTGGGTGGCGATCAAATGGGCGACGACCTCGGCGTCGGTTTCCGAGCTGAACTCCTGCCCGTCGGCCTCGAGCCGGGCGCGCAGCTCGACGTGGTTCTCGACGATCCCGTTGAGGACGATGTGGACCCGGTCGGAGTCGTCGGCGTGCGGATGGGCGTTCTCCTCGGTAACGCGGCCGTGGGTCGCCCAGCGGGTGTGGGCGATTCCGGTGGTGGCGGGCGAGGTCGCAAGCGCGACGCCGCCACCGTCCTGCTCAGTCATCGCCGCCCGCAGGTTGGCGAGGTTGCCCACGGCGCGCACGCTCTCGACCTCGCCGTCCTCGATCACCGAAACCCCGGCCGAGTCGTAGCCGCGGTATTCGAGCTTCTCGAGGCCGGCGACGAGGATCTCGCGGCAGGGCCGCGCTCCGACGTATCCGACGATTCCGCACATAGGGGGCGTACAGAGTAGAGGGCGCCGGTCGCCAGGCGAACAGACTGCTGCCGATGAAGCCACCTGGCCGAATGCCGAGTGGGCACGCCGCTCTGATTGAGACAAAACATTGTCCTCAAGGGAAAGGAGGTCAGATGGACGAGAAGAGCGGCACTCAGCCCAGCTCCTCGCGGACCAGGTCGGCAAGGCGCTTGCAGACGGCCTCGGCCTCCTCGGCGTTGGGGGCCTCGACCATCACGCGGACCAGCGGCTCGGTGCCGGAGGGGCGCAGGAGGACGCGACCGCGGCCCTCCAGCTCGGCTGCCTCGCGCTCGACGGCCTCGTGCACCGCGGTCGCGCCGGCGATCGCCCCGCGGTCGGCGACCTCGACGTTGACCAGGGTCTGCGGCAGCTTGCGCATCGGTTCGGCCTCGGCGAGGTCGCGCCCGGCAAGCTCGCGCATCGTCATCAGCGCCGCGGCAATGCCATCGCCGGTGGCGACGAAGCCGGTGTCGATGATGTGGCCCGACTGCTCGCCACCGAGCGACCACTCGCGCTTGCGCAACTCGTCGAGCACGTAGCGGTCGCCCACCTTGGTGACGGCGACCTCGATGCCGGCCTCCTCCATTGCCCGATGGAAGCCGTAGTTGCTCATCACCGTGACCGCGACGCCACCATGCAGCTCGCTGCGGGAGGCCATGCCGCGGGCGAGCAGGGCGATCAACTCGTCACCGTCGTGGCGGCGGCCGGCCGAGTCGACCGCGAGCACACGGTCGCCGTCGCCGTCGAAGGCGAAGCCGATCCTGGCGCCGGAAGAGGCGACGTGCTCGGCCAGGTGGTCGAGGTGGGTCGAGCCGCAGCCGGCGTTGATGTTGCGGCCGTCGGGCTCGGCGCCGATCGCTTCGACCGTCGCGCCGAGCCGCTCGAAGATCGCCGGCGCGACGCGGTGGGTGGCGCCGTTGGCGCAGTCGAGCGCGACGGTGACCCCGGAGAGGTCAAGTGGAAAGGCCGACTCGAGCGCTCGCAGGTAGTCCTCGGCGCCCCCGTTCAGCTCGCGCACGCGGCCGGGGGCGGCGACCTCATCGCCGTCTCCGACCAGCGACTCGATCCGCGCCTCGGCCTCGTCGTCGAGCTTGGTGCCGGCGCCGCTGAAGAACTTGATGCCGTTGTCGCGGTAGGGGTTGTGCGAGGCGGAGACGACCGCCGCCAAATCGAGGCCGAGGCGGCGCACGAGCACGGCCGCGGCCGGCGTCGGCAGCACCCCGCCGAGCAGCGCTTCGCCGCCGGCGGCGGCGATCCCCGACGCCAGGGCCGCTTCCAGCATCGGGCCCGACTCGCGCGTGTCGCGCACGATCAGGACCTGCGGCCGCTCGGCCGGCAGCGAGGTCGCCGCGGCCTTGCCCAGCTTCTGCGCCAGATCGGCGCTGAGGAACGTCCCCGCCTCTCCTCGGACCCCGTCGGTTCCGAAGAGCTTGCGCTCCGGCGTCACACGCGCTCCGTCAGCGCTTGCTGAACTGAGGCCGCTTGCGCGCCTTCTTCAGCCCCGCCTTGCGGCGCTCCTTGACGCGCGCGTCGCGGGTCAGAAAGCCGCGTTTCTTCAGCTCGCCGCGCAGCTCGGGATCGACCTCGGTCAGGGCGCGGGCGATGCCGTGCCGGACCGCGCCGGCCTGGCCGCTGACGCCGCCACCGCGGACGCGGACGCGGACGTCGACGTTGCCTTCGTAGCCGGTCAGGGCCAGCGGCTGGCGTGCAATCGTCTGGTGCAGCGGCCGGGGGAAGAACTCCTCCAGCGGCCGCTTGTTGACCTCGAACTTGCCGCTGCCCGGCAGCAGCGTGACGCGGGCGATCGAGTGCTTGCGTTTGCCGGTGGCCAGGTAGCGCGAGTCGCCCTCCATCTTGGCCGGTGCCCGCGTGGCCGGCTGCTCCTCCTCGGCCTCGCCGGCCAGCGCCGCCTCGCGTTGCCTGCGCTCCTCCTCCTCGGCTTCCCGGCGGGCCTGCTCCTCGGCGCTGAGCGGCCGCTCCTCCGGCTCGACCGCGATCGGCTCCAGGTCGGCCCCGGGGATCACATCTTTCTTCTTCTCCTCGGCCTTCTCAGCCTTCGGCTCCTTCGTGGGAGCGCCCTCGGGTTCCTCCTGCTCAGCCACTGGGGCGTCGGCGGGCTCTTCCGCAGGCGCAGTGTCCTGCGGCTGCTCCTCAGACGCCTCTTCCGCGGGTGGCGTGGAGGTGGGCTCCCCCTCCGGCGAGGAGGGGGTGCCCTCCTCCGCGACAGGACCCGCGGCCGAGGCCTCTGGACCCTCGGCGGAAGTGTCCTCCGACTCCGGAGTCTCGACGTCTTTCTGCTCGTCCTCGGCCATCAGGCGATCTCCATCTCTTTCGGCTTCTGCGCCGCGTGCGGATGATCCGGCCCGGCGTACACCTTCAGCTTGGTCAGCTGCTTGCGGGCGAGGCGATTGCGGGGGAGCATCCCCTTCACCGCCTTGCGGATTACCTCCTCGGGCCGGCGGTCGAGCATCTCCGCCAGCGTGCGCGACTTGATCCCGCCCGGGTAGCCACTGTGGCGCCAGTAGCGCTTCTGCTCGAGCTTGTTGCCGGTCACCCGGATCTTCTCGGCGTTGATGACGACGACGAAGTCGCCGGTGTCTATGTGCGGCGTGTACTGCGGCTTGCGCTTGCCCCGCAGCGCGTCGGCGATACGCGTAGCCAGGCGGCCCAGGGTCTCGCCCTCGGCATCGACGACGTACCAGTCGCGCTGGCGGTCGGCAGGGGTGGCGACATAGGTCTTCATCGTGCAAAGGCAGCGGACCGCTCGCAGGCGGGTCCAGCGCGGCCGCGCATCATAGCCGTCCAGCGGCTTATACTGCCGCGCCAGCAAAGCCGAATCCCGGCCGGACAGCCGGCCGGGAGCGGAGGAACCGCAGGGGCCGTTGCAGGTCCCAGGGGCGAATCGGCCGAACACCGTCCGTAGCGCATCTCTTTCAGCGCGAGCCCGACAGCTAACTCCGCAGGCGAACGAAAGAGAGGGCACGTGGCGCGTAGTGCTTGGCTGGCGGTACCTGCATATTTGGTTGCAACGGCGGCGCTCCTGGCGGCCCTCGCGACCGCTGCCGTGGCGAGCACCGGCGGCGCACCGACCCCGGCCGGCAGCGCGCCGCCACCCCCCAGCCAGAGCGGCACGCCCGACGCGGCGCCAAGCCCCGGCACGCCGCGGCTGCTCTCGGCCAAGACTTCGCCCCGCAAATCCTTCTACTACGGCGCCCGCAGCCCGCGGCTGAGCTATGAGATCGCCAGCGACCGCCCCAGCAACGACTTGCGCATCGATGTGGTCGGCCCCGGCGGCGAAACGGTCGTCAGCTTCTACCGCAACGACGTCGCGCCGGGGACGCCGGACAGCGTCAGCTGGGACGGCACCGTCGCCGGCGGCCGGGCGGCGCCGAACGGCCGCTACTCGTTCCGCATCTCGCCGCAGAGCGGCGACCCCGTCGCCCAGCAGAGCCTCGACCGCTCGATCCAGGAAGCGCGGCGGCGGGCATCCTCCTCCGCTTCGCCGTCGACCTCCTTCAACCTCGGCTTCGCGCTCTACGGCTATTCCTTCCCGATCCTCGGCAGCCACGACTTCGGCGGCGCCGGCGGGCGCTTCGGCGCCGGCCGGGCGGGCCACACGCACGAGGGCCAGGACGTGATGGCCGCCTGCGGGACGCCGCTGGTCGCCGCCCGCGGGGGCACCGTCCAGTACTCCGGCTACCAATCCCTCGCCGGCAACTATCTCGTGATCGACGGCAAGGGCACCGGCTATGACACCGCCTACATGCACCTACTTGCGCCCTCACCCCTACAGGAGGGGATGACCGTCCGCACCGGCGAACCGATCGGCCTCGTCGGCCAGACCGGCGATGCCACCGCCTGCCACCTCCACTTCGAGATGTGGACCCCGCCCGGCTGGTACGAGGGCGGCAGCCCGATCGACCCGCTGCCGTTCCTCGAACGCTGGGACGCCTACTCCTGAGAATAGGTCTCATTCTCTGATACGGTCTCGGCCGCATGGATTGGGCCGAACGGGCGACACAGCGCCTCGACGAGGCGGGCTACCGCAGCGGCGCGGCTCGGCGGCGGGTCGTCGAGCTGCTCGGCGGCGAGCGCTGTGCTCTGACCGCGCTGGAGATCGACCGCCGGCTCGATTCGGTCGGCAGGGCGAGCGTCTACCGCACCCTCGACCAGCTCGAGCAGCTCCACCTCGTGCAGCGGGTCGAGATCGGTGGCGACGCCGCCGGCTACGAGCGCCTCGACGCCAGCGAGCATCACCACCACCTGGTCTGCGAGAGGTGCGGTCGCCTCTCGCCCTTCGCCGACCGCCCGCTGGAGCGTGCGATCGAGGCGATCGCCCGCAAGAGCGAGTTCGAGGTCGCCGCCCACGACGTCGTCCTGCGCGGGATATGCCCCGAGTGCCAGACGACGGAGGCGAGCTGAGCGATGCCTGCCGTCGCCATCCCCCTCGCCGGCCTGACCGTGCTGGCGACCCTGCTCGGCGGCTACATCGCCCTGCGCCTGGCGCACACGCTGCCGACGGTGATCGCCCTGACCGGTGGCATCGTCGTCGCGGTCGCGCTCTTCGACGTGCTGCCGGAGGGGATCGAGGCCGTCGGCGACCCGGCCAAGGCGACGACGCTTGTCGCCGTCGGCTTCCTCGCCTTCTTCTTCGCCGAGCGGGCGCTGGTCCTGCACCACCGCGACGATCCTGACGAGGCGCGGGCGCACCACCGCGTCGGCGTGCTCGGCGCGCTGGGCCTCTCGATCCACAGCTTCATCGACGGCCTCGGGATCGGCCTCGCGTTTGGCCTCGACGCGGCCACCGGCTTCCTCGTCTTCATCGCCGTCATCAGCCACGACTTCGCCGACGGATTGAACACGGTCAGCTTCGTGCTGAGCCAGTCAGGCAACCGCCGGCAGGCGCTGCGCTGGCTGCGGATCGACGCGATCGCACCGCTGCTCGGGGCGATCGTCGGCTCGCTGGCGAGCGTCTCCGACCACACCCTCGGCTACATGCTCTGCCTCTACAGCGGCTTCTTCCTCTACATGGGCGCGACCGACCTGCTGCCCGAGGCCCATGCTCACGCGTCATGGCGCAAAGTCGGCCTCACCGCCTCGGGCTTTGCCTTGATCTTCGCCATCACCCGCGTCGCCGGCGTCTGAGTGGGAGGTCCACCAGCGCCAGGGCGAGCGCGACGGGGACCGTGGCGGGCAACGTGTCGACGGCGAAGAAGAGCAGGTCGAAGGCGAGCGCGAGGACGGCGACCAGCGCCGCCGCCCGCAGCTGCACCGCTGACCTCGTCGCTACCGACTTTGACCCCACCCTGGTGGGGTCAAACTCCGATGCGGCGAGCAGGCAGCCGAGGGTGGCGGCTACGAAGAGGTCGCCGAAGCCCATTAGGGCATCGCCGAAGTGGACCGCCTGCAGGCGCGGGAGGCCGGCCGGGGCAGCCGCGCTCAGCACCGCGTTCGGGCCCTGCAGCAACTCGCTCGCGACGAACCAGGTGTCGACGATGGCCATCGCGTAGATCCCGAGCCTCAGCCAGGCGGCCGGCGCCACCGCGACCAGTAGCCAGCCAAGGCCGATGCAGCCGAGCGCGGTGAGGGCGGTCGCTGCCGCCTCCCCGGCCAGCGAGCCAGGCGCCGCCCAGGCGAGCACGAAGAGTGGCGCGACGGCGAGTGCCCAGGCGGACCGGGCACCGCGCACCAGCCGGGCCAGCGCCAGCGCCGCGAACGGCGGCACCGCGACCAGCGCCAGCCAGGAGAGAGCCGCCGCCGATTCGCCCTCCAGGGCGACGATTCCGATCACGACGACAATCGAAAGCGCCGGCACCAGCGCCCACCAGGGGCTGCGGAACCGATCCAGCCATGCCGCGCGCCACGGTCGCGGCAGCGCCACGAGTAGTGCCTGCAGCAGGCCGAGAATCGAAATGGAAACCGCGAAAGACATTCCAAAGGCTGATGACGCGGTCAGGGGTCGCCTGGGTAGGACGCAGGCAATTTGCCGCCGGGAGCGTAGTTGTTACTACGTGACCAAGGCGAATTGCCGAGGACACCGCCAGGCGGCCCCTGACCGCGTCATTACTCCCACTCGATCGTCGCCGGGGGCTTCGAGGAGATATCGAGGGCGACGCGGTTGACGTCGCTGATCTCGTTGATGATCCGGTTGGAAACGCGCTCCAGCAGGTCGTAGGGCAGCCGCGCCCAGTCCGCCGTCATCGCGTCGTCGGAGGTGACGGCGCGGATCACGATCGGGTAGGCGTAGGTGCGACCGTCGCCCTGGACCCCGACCGAGCGCACTACCGGTAGCACGCAGAAGGACTGCCAAAGCTGGCGGTAGAGCTCGGCGGCGCGGATCTCCTCCTGCAGGATCGCGTCGGCGGCGCGGAGGATGTCGAGCCGCTCCTTCGTCACCTCGCCGCCGACGATGCGGATCGCCAGGCCAGGCCCCGGGAAGGGCTGGCGCCAGACCATCCGCTCGGGCAGCCCCAACTCGGCGCCGACCGCCCGCACCTCGTCCTTGAACAGCATCCGCAGCGGCTCGACCAGCTCGAACTCGAGGTCCTCGGGCAGGCCGCCGACGTTGTGGTGCGACTTGATCGTCTCCGCTGCCTCGCTGCCGCCGGACTCGATCACGTCCGAGTAAAGCGTGCCCTGCACCAGGTAAGCGGCGTCCTCGAGCTTGGCCGCCTCCTCCTCGAAGACGCGGATGAACTCCTCGCCGATGATCTTGCGCTTGCGCTCGGGCTCATCGACCCCGGCGAGCCGGGCGAGGAAGCGCTCCTCGGCATCGACGTGGACCAGCGGGATGCCGAACTGCTCGAAGGCGGCAACCACCTGCTCGGCCTCGTTCAGTCGCATCAGGCCGTGATCGACGAAGACGCAGGTCAGCCTCTCCCCCACCGCCCGGTGGACGAGCAGTGCCGCGACCGAGGAATCGACGCCGCCAGAGAGGCCGCAGATCACGCGGCCCTCGCCGACCTGGGCACGAACCGACTCAACCTGCTCTGCGATCACCGAGCGCGGCGACCACTCGCGCTCGCAGCCGGCGATCTCGCGCAGGAAGCGGGTCAGCACCTCGGTCCCGTAGGGAGTGTGGACGACCTCGGGGTGGAACTGGATGCCGTACAGCCCCCGCGCAGGGGCCTCGCAGGCGGCGACGGGCGAGCCCGGCGTCGAGGCGAGCGCCTCGAACCCCGGCGGCGGCTCGAAGACGGTGTCGCGGTGGCTCATCCAGCAGCTCTGCTCATCCGGCAGCCCGCCCAGCAACCTGCCGCCTGCGTTCCGCAGAGTCAGCTCGGTCCGCCCGAACTCCCCCGACTCGGCCCCTTCGACCTTGCCCCCGAGCGCCTGGACCATCGCCTGCATCCCGTAGCAGATCCCCAAGATCGGAATTCCCAGCTCGAGCAGCTCGTCCGGGAAAGCCGGTGCCTCAGGCTCGTACACCGAAGCAGGCCCACCGGAGAGCACCAGCCCCTTCGGCCGGCGCTCGCGAATCTGATCAGCTGAAACCACGGCTGGAAGCAGCTCGGCGAAGACGCCGCACTCGCGGATCCGCCGCGCAATCAGCTGCGAGTACTGACCCCCGAAGTCGAGGACCAGGACCTCCTCGGTCGCCTGGGCCGACGCCGTCTTGGCGCCGGCCTCAGTCGTCGGCGACTCCAACACCCGCGGAAACCGCCGCGCGCCCGTTCGAGCCCATCCCGACCGACTGCTCGTTCTGCAGCTTCTTGCCCTCGCTCTGGAGCGCCGGCGCCACCATCACCTCGGCCCGCTGGAAGGAGCGGATGTCCTCATAGCCGGTGGTCGCCATAGAGGTTTTCAGCGCCCCCATCAGGTTGAAGGTGCCGTCGTTCTCCTGGGCGGGACCGAGCAGGATCTCCTCCATCGTCCCGTCTTGCTTGGTCGAGACCCGCGTGCCGCGCGGCAATGAGGGATGGAAGGTCGCCATCCCCCAGTGGAAGCCGCGGCCGGGGGCCTCCTTGGCGCGAGCCAGCGGCGAGCCGACCATTACCGCGTCGGCGCCGACCGCGATCGCCTTGGAGACGTCGCCGCCGGTGCGCATGCCGCCATCGGCGATCACGTTGACGTATTCCCCGGTCTCGAGCATGTGCTGGGCACGGGCCGCTGCCACATCGGCGATCGCCGTCGCCTGCGGCACGCCGATCCCGAGCACGCCGCGGGTCGTACAGGCGGCGCCAGGGCCGACGCCGACGAGGACGCCGACGGCGCCGGTCCGCATCAGGTGCAGGCCGGTCGAGTAGGAAGCGCAGCCCCCCACCACGGTCGGCACCGGCACTTCGGCGATGAACTCCTTCAGGTTGAGCGGCTCGACCGTGGTCGAGACGTGTTCGGCCGAGATCACCGTGCCCTGGATGACGAGGATGTCGATCCCAGCCTCGACCGCGATCTCGTAATGCTCGCGCACCTTCTGCGGCGTCAGTGAGCCGCAGGCGACGGCGCCGCGGTCCTTGACCTCGGCGATCCGCCTGCCGATCAGCTCCGGCTTGACCGGCTCGGCGTAGATGTCCTGCATGATCCGGGTGGCCTGGTGCTTGGGTGCGGCGGCGATCTTCTCGAGCTGCTCCTCGGCGTCCTCGAAGCGGGACCAGATTCCCTCGAGGTTGAGCACCCCGAGCCCCCCGAGCTGGTTGACGAGTACGGCAGTGTCGGGGCTGACCACCCCGTCCATCGCTGAGGCGACCAACGGCAGGTCGAAGCGATAGGGACCGAGGGTCCAGCTGATGTCGATGTCGTCGGGATCGCGGGTGCGGCGCGACGGGACGATCGCGATGTCGTCGAATCCGTAGGCGCGCCTCCCTTTCTTGCCGCGACCGATGTCGATTTCCAAAATCGAGCCTCCAGGCGGATGGGTGGCGTTGAACAGCCAGCCTACACTTCCGCGGGGACCTCCAGATCGTGCACCTCGACCTCGGCTAGCAGCCGCTCGACCCCGTGCCGGTCGACCGTGCCGGCGCCGAAGTGCTGGGTCGACTCGGCACCGCAGGCGACGGCGTAGGCGAGACAGTCCTGCGGCTCGCGGCCGTCGTAGAGCGCCGCCGCGTAGCCGGCCAGGAAGGCGTCGCCCGAGCCGACGGTCGAGACCGGCTCCAGCGACCGGGTGCGAACCTCGACCACGCGACGCTCGGCGTTGGCCCCGATCGCGGCGACGCAGCCGTCGGGCCGGGTGATCGCCGCTTCGCCGGCACCGAGCCGGACCAGCTCACCGAGCCCGTGGACGAGGTCGTCGCGGTCGGCGAACTCCTGCCCGACCAGCTCCTCGGCCTCGCGCTCGTTGGGGGTGACGATCGAGGCGCCGGCACGCAGCCCGGCCCGCATCGGCTCGCCCTCGGAGTCGAGGATCACCGTCACCCCACGCTCGCGCAGGTCGGCGACCATGCGCGCGTAAAGGTCCTCTCCAGCCCCGGGTGGCAGGGTGCCGGCGAGGACGCAGATCCGCGCCCCGTCGGCGAGGTAGCCAAGGCGTTCGACGAAGCGCTCGACCTCCTCGGGGCTGACGGCGGGGCCGCGCTCGTTGATCTCCGTCTGCTCGCCGGAGGTGGGGTCGATGACCGCCATGTTGACCCTCGTCTCGCCGGCTATCCAGGTGAAGTCGGTGAGGATCGCCTCGCGGCGAAGCTGCTCCATCACGCGGTTGCCGGTCGGCCCGCCGGCAAAGCCGGCGGCGATCACCGGCCGCCCCAGCAGGCGCAGCGCACGGGCGACGTTGATCCCCTTGCCGCCGGCGACGGTACGGCTCTCCACCGCGCGATGGCGATGGCCGAGGCGGAAGTTGGGGACCGCAACCGTGCGGTCGATTGCCGCGTTGAGGGTGACCGTAAGGATCATCGTGATCGACGGCGCGCCAGCGCCACCGCGACCAGTATCCCCGACAGCGCGAGCGCAATCCACCCCGCGTTGCCCTCGACGAAGCTGCGCGCACGCTCCCAGGCAGTCGCCTTCGGCACCGCCCGGCCGGCGAGAAGGGGAACGGCCGCGGCCCGCCGGCCGTCGACCCTGACGATCGCCCTGCCGAGCGCTGCTCCCCGCCCGATCGGGCCCTCGACCTCGGCCGGCGCCCGCACCGTCAGTTCGACCCGCTGCCCGCGGCGCAGGCCGACCGCGACCGAGCGCGCAGCGCGCAGCGGCAGCTCTCCCCCCGCGTAGCGGATCGAGGGATGCGCCAGCGCCTGCCGGGCGCGCACGGGGACCCGCCTGCGGTACTGCGAGAAGCCGTATTCGAGCAACTCCATCGCATCGGCGAAGCGGGCTTCGTCGCTTTCGGCGCCAAGGACGGCGGCGACCAGCTCGACGCCCTTGCGACGGCCCGAGCCGACGAGGACGTAACGGGCGCCGAAGGTGTGCCCGGTCTTGACGCCGTTGACCCACGGAGCCATCTCCAGCAGTTCGTTGATCGTCTCGATCCGCCGTGGAGGGTGGACGCTGCGCAGCACGGCGTCGCGCGCGGCGGCGATCCTGGCGAAGGCCGGGATCGCCAGTAGGCGGCGGCTGAGCGTGGCGAGGTCGCGGGCGCTGGAATGGTTGCCGCGCTCGTCGAGGCCGATCGGGTTGGCGTAATGGGTATCGGCAAGCCCGAGCGCCGCGGCGTAGCGGTTCATCGCCGCCACGAAGCGCCGCTCCGAGCCCGATGCCGCCAGCGCCAGGTCGTAGGCGGCGTCGTTGCCGCTGCGCAGGATCAAGCCGTAGAGCAGGTCGCGCACGCTGATCCGCTGTCCCGCTCGCAGCCCCAGGAGCGACTCGCCGTATTCCGCCTGATAAGGCGCTGCTCTGACAACCCGGTCAAGCGGCAGCTCCTTAAGGGCGACGTAGGCGGTCATCAGCTTGGTCGTGCTGGCGACCGACAGCGCCCGGCTCGCCGCGTGGGAGGCCAGCACTTCGCCGTCGCCGGCGTCGACCAGCGCCCAGGCACGGGCGTCGAGCGCCGGCGGCTCGCCGGGCGCGCCCACCGCCGGGCTCGTGACGAGGGCCACCGGCCAGGCAGCCGCCAGGGCAGCGGCGAGGAGGAAGAGTCTCCTCAACGCAGCTTCAGCTTCTCGCCCGAAACCAGGATCTGGGGGTCGATGCCGGGGTTGAGCGCGACGATGCGGACGACGGGCACTCCGGTCTGGTGGGCGATCGAGGTGAGGGTGTCGCCACTCTGGACGATGTAGGACTTCGGCGTCGGGCGATCCTCGTCGCGATGCTGGACCACGCCGTGGTGGTGGCTCGAGCCGTCGTCGCCCCCACCACCAAGGGAAACAGCGACCACGACCACCACGACGAGGAAGCCGCAGACGAGGGCGAGCGCGGCGACGACCCGGGCGGGGGCTGAGGATCGCTGTCTCATGACACCTCCCAGACCGCCGCGCGGAGGGCCTCGGCAGCCGCCGCGGGGTCAGGGTCGGAGGCAATGCTACGCGAGGCGGCGACGATCGCGGCGGCCCGACCCGGCGCGAAAGCCGGCCCGAGCAGCTCCGGGCGGCCACCCTGGGCGCCCACTCCGGGAATGAGGAAGACCGAGCGCGGCATCAGCTCACGCAGGCGGCCGATGTGGCCCGGCTCGGTGGCGCCTACCACCGCTCCCATCCCGCTGAGGCCGCCGCTGCCGGCGAGCCGGCCAGCGAGCCCCTCGACCAACTCCGCCAGGCGCTCGTGCAAGGGGCGCTGCGGGGCGGGCAGGTCCTCGACGTCAGCGGCACCCGGGTTGCTCGTACGCACCAGGGCGAAGACCCCCGCCCCGGCTGCTTCCGCGGCGGCGAGAAGCGGCTCGAGCGCGTCGCGGCCGAGCAGCGGGTTGACCGTGACGGCGTCGGCGCCAAGCCCGGCGACGGGTCCCCACCGGGTCGGCGTCTCGCCGAGCAGCGCCTGGGCGTAAGCGGCGGCGCTGACCGGAACGTCGCCGCGCTTGCCGTCGGCGATGGCAAGCAGCCCGGCGTCGCGGGCCGCCACGATCACCTCGGAGAGAGCCGTCCAGCCGGGCGCTCCCAACCGCTCGAAGCAGGCGAGCTGCGGCTTGACCGCGACGCAGGCCGGGCCGGCGCGCTCGATCAGCTCGCGGCAGTGCGCCGCGACAGCCGCTGCCGCCCGCTCGGCGGGGGCGACAGCGGCACCCGCCGGGTCGAGGCCCGCGGGGAGCCTGACAGGGTCCGGGTCGAGGCCAAGGCAGATCTGGCTGCGGCGCTCCTCGACGAGCGCCGCGAGCCGATCTGCAAAGGGAGTTGGGTTCAGCCCTTGACCTTGGCCTTCAGAGCCGAGCCGGCCGAGAAGCGGGGGACCTTGCCGCCCGGGATCGTGATCCTTTCGCCGGTGCGGGGGTTGACGCCCTGACGCGGGCCGCGCTCGGCGACGTGGAACTTGCCGAAGCCGGTGAAGCTGACCTCACCCCCGCCGCTCAGCGTGTTGGTGATCGCGTCGAGCACCGCGTCGACCGCGTCGCCCGCGGCCTTCTTGCTGCCCACCCGCTCGTCAGCTGCCAGTTGGTCCAAAAACTCAGCCTTGGTCACGTCGAAGCTCCTCCGTCGTCGTTGAGATCGGCGCGCAATCTAACAGCGCGTGCGGGCGTAAGCGTGGCTCTGCGGCTGCGGTTGCCGCCTGGCGCCCTCAGGAGCCGGCGACGGTCATCTCGCCGATCAGCAGCGGCGGCACGCTGACCGAGCCGCCGAACGGCACCCAGCGCGACTCGGACCCGGCCGCACGGACCGCCTGCAGCATCGAGACGAGGTCGCTGGCGATCGTGAACTCGCGCAGCGGCTCGGCCGCCTCGCC